>Ga0102832_1000120_pt1 | contig 216705 bp, 204 predicted proteins | sample EBPBio282013_DNA_FD_88942 | JGI IMG/M metagenome (GOLD analysis project Ga0102832, IMG submission 88942) | Wastewater treatment Type I Accumulibacter community from EBPR Bioreactor in Madison, WI, USA - Reactor 2_5/28/2013_ DNA (Illumina Assembly) | ecosystem: Engineered > Bioreactor > EBPR >...
CCGCGGATCACCGCCGCACGCGTAGTCGGCGTACACGCCCCACACGGTGTCGAGGGTGTCGGGTTGCAGGTCCGGGGTTAGGCGCCGCATCTCGGCGTGTGCCAGGGTCGCCGCTGCCACGGACGCTTGACCGGTGAGCACTGCGGCGCCGAGGGCTTCGCCGGGTTGACCAGCCGCGAGCGGCCCGGCCGCGCGCGTCACGGTGGCTGGCGCGACCGCGTCGGCCACTTTCACCAGGCTCGATGCGGACCGCGCCGTGTGTCGCGGCGAAACCGCCGCAACCCAATCCGTCGCCGTCAACGCCACCGCACCAGACCCGGGCAACCCGCGGGTCATGGCGTCGGAGACGATCGCGACTTCCGCCGCCTCACCCATCAACAGCAGCCGACCGATCTCGGTGAGGAGTTCTTCGACCTCATCCCGCCCAGCGAGTGACACGCATTCGTGCACGGTGGCGAGGGCGTCGCGGCATTCCGCGACCCGCGCTAACACGACCGCGAGACTCGGCCCGGAAGGGCCAGTTCCGGTGCTGTCGTGAGGGGTGATCGCTATAGTCGATGATACACCCGTTCGACCCCGTCGCGCAACCCCTGATGGTGACTATTTCCTTGGTGCGCAACATAATTCGGGTCATCGACGCAATATCAGAGTGGTCTGACAGCCTGTTGCGCGTGAGGCGGATGGGTCTCGTGCGCAGTGACGTCTTCGGGGGTCGCGCGTGCGTGGTTGCCGGTCGGGAGAGGACTGGGGGAAGCCCGGAGGGGCAGTCGAGGAGCGGAGCCGAGCGAGGAACGAGCGAGCGCAGCGACGAATCTCCTGCCCCGAGGGCTTCCCTGAGCCCGCGGTGCTGGAGGATGGGCGCCTGGCTCCTCGAACCAAGGCGCGGCACTCAGCCGTCGATGGCGAGAACCAGAGGCAGGACAGCGGGGGCGCCGGCTTCACGGAGCACCCGGGTCGCCTCGGTCATCGTCCAGCGCGAGTTGACGTAGTCGTCCACCAGCAGCACCGGTCCCGGGATGCCAGCCAAAGCATCGGCGAGCGACGCACCCACGGCGAGCCGCTGCCATACGCCGGCCAGCCGGAAGGCGGAGTTGCCCCCCGCCTCACCGACCGGGCCGCCATCGACCAGATCGAGGTCACCGAGGTCGCGCAGGCGCCCGACCTCGGCGATCCCGGCCGCGAGTGACCGCACCAGGTGCGGACGAGCACGTGAGGGGATCGAGACCACCGCCACCGGCCGCTCCTGCCACCCCCATTCCTTGAGCACCTGCACGACGGCTCGAAACAACTCGGCTGGCACGGGCTCGTCCGCCGCGAGGAGAGGTCGCAGCCGCTGACCCCAGCCGAGGTCCGACAGTCTGGCCAAGGCACGGCCTTCGGCGGCCTGCAATTCGGGCGCGATCTTGCCTTTCAAGGTCACCCCGAGACGGTCCATGCCCGTCGGCCACATCGCCCGCGGCTCGAGGGGCACGCCGACCCGCGTCAACTGATCCCGGGCGGCGCCGATCACGCGATCGGGCACGTCGGTCGGGAACCAGACACCAGCGCAGTTGTCGCACCTCCCGCACGGCGCGGCGGTCTCGTCGTCCAAGGCCGCCTGCAGGAAAGCCATCCGGCACTCACCGCTACGTTCATACGCGAGCATTTGGTCCTGCTCAGCCTGCCGCTGCTGAGCCACCCAGGCGTAGCGCTCAGCGTCATACGTCCACGCGTGCCCCGTCGACATCCAGCCACCCGAGACGCGGTTGACAGCGCCATCGACGTCGAGCACCTTCATCAGCAGTTCCAGCCGCGTCCGTCGAATATCGACGATGGTCTCGATGGCTGCGGTGGATAGCGGCCGACCGGCCTCCGCGAGCGCCGTGAGCACCGCACTCGCCTGCTCCTCGCGCGGCATAGACACCGAGGCGAAGTAGCGCCAGATGTCCTGATCCTCCGGACCGGGCAGCAGTAGGACGTCGGCGCGCTCGGTGGCACGCCCGGCGCGACCGACCTGCTGGTAGTAGGCGACGGGCGACGAGGGTGCTCCCACGTGCACGACGAACCCGAGGTCGGGCTTGTCGAAGCCCATACCGAGTGCAGATGTCGCCACGAGCGCCTTGATGTGGTTGTGCCGCAACGAGTTTTCGAGTCGCTCGCGATCGGCGGGATCGGTCCGCCCGGTGTATGCCGCCACCTCGTGCCCCGCCGCCCGCAGCCCCGAGGCGATGTCCTCCGCACCGCTGACGGTCAGCGCATAGACGATCCCGCTGCCTGGAAGATCGCCGAGATGCGCGATCAGCCAGCCCAAGCGTTGCTCTGGACTCATCGAGCGCAGCACGCCCAGTCGCAACGAATCCCGAGCGAGCCCGCCGCGGATCGTCGTCACAGAACCCCCGCCAGTGGCCAGTTGCGCCTCGACGTCACTGACCACTCGGGCATTGGCGGTGGCGGTGGTCGCCAGCACGGGCGTGTCCGGCGGCAGGCCGTCGAGCAGATCACGGATGCGGCGATAGTCGGGCCGGAAGTCGTGACCCCAGTCGCTGATGCAGTGCGCTTCGTCGACCACGAGCAGCCCGCACCGGCGCGCGAGATCGGGCAATTGCTCCTCGCGGAAGCGCGGGTTGTTGAGACGTTCCGGCGAGACGAGAAGCACGTCGACCTCGTCCGCCGCGAGAGCAGCACGCACGTCGTCCCAGTCGGTCGCATTGGCGGAGTTCATCGTCACCGCTCGAATCCCCGCGCGCTCGGCGGCACCGATCTGGTCGCGCATGAGCGCGAGTAGGGGAGAGATGATGACCGTCGGGCCGGCGCCCTCAGCCCGGCGCAGCGCGGTGGCGACGAAATAGACCGCCGACTTCCCCCATCCGGTGCGCTGGATCACCAGCACCCGCGCCCGGCCAGCCACCAACGCCTCGATCGCGTCGAACTGCCCATCTCGGAATTGCGCATCCTCCCGCCCGACGAGCCGGCGCAGCGCGGCGGTGGCGCTGGACAGCAGGCGCGCGTGCGCGTCGCGCTCAGGCGTGCCGCGGTCAGCCTCGGTGGCGGAGGTGGCGAGTTTCGTCATACCCAAGACCGTATGCCGCGCCACCGACAACCCCGCCGTCCGCCAATGGCAGCCACGCTCATGGGAGACAACATGGACATACGCAACGGTAATGATCCGTTGCGTATGTCCACGTTCCGGCAATGGGCGGAAAAGTGCACCGCCGCAACCCGACTCAGTCGTCGATGGGGAACTCGTAGAGCAGCGGCTGAGACTCGATGCGGGCGTCGGTGCTGCCGGTCCACTCGACCGGCAGGTCGGCGGCGCGCAGGATGTCGACGATCTCCTGCCCGATCGCGCGAGCAGCCGCATCATCACGGTCGCCGAAAACACCGAAGCCGACGAACAGGTGCCCGGTCATCACCAACCGGTCGATGTCCTGGGTGTGCACATAGGCGTAGCCGCGCACCGAATAGCCCTCGTCCCGGGCAACCTCGGCGAGCTCCGCGGCATACTCCACCGCCTCGCCGGTGTCGAACCCGTCGCCCCACGACATGACGATGCCGCGGCTCAGCAGCAGCTCCGGCAGCGCGGTCAGGAAGGCCGCGTCATAGGACACATCGGTCACCACGCGGCGGTATTCCGCGAGCACCCGATCGAAGATCGCCGGCACGTCGTCGGCACTTGCCGGCCCGTCCGGGTAGTAGTCGTCAATATCCTCCGCCGTCTCCACGAAGTGGTCGCGGATCTCGTCGGTGTCCTCCCACACCCCGCCCGCCAGCCGCAGCATGATGTCGCCAGCGAAGGTCTCCTCGCTCGGCGGGTAGGCGCTCTGGAACGTGGCGTGACCCCGGGTGACCGGCTCGCGAGGCATGGGTTCAGTCATGCGCCTATCCAACCCAATCCCTTAGCCGCACAGGGCGAACCGCACCGACATTCCCGGCACGAGTTGGGCTGCCGCGTCCGCAGCAGCAGGCGTCAGCACCAGCGGCACGGGGTAGCCACCCGTCGCCGGGTGATCACTGAGAAAGATGATCGGTCGCCCACCAGCGGGGATCTGCACGGCGCCACGCACCATCCCTTCGCTCGGCAACTCCGCGTCCGTCATCCGGTGGATGGCCGGCCCGTCCAGGCGTATGCCCGTGCGGTCCAGTTCGCCGGTGACCTCGAAGGCCGCACCCAGCAGCGTCGCGAGGACTGCCTCATCGAACCAGCCCGCGCGCGGCCCCAGGGTGGCCGCGAGGGTCAGCTCGCCGGTCGCGGGCGGCGGCACCGCGGCATGCTCCACCACGGGATGTTTGCCGGGGGCTCGCCCCACCGGAACCCGCTCGCCGGCCCTCAGGGGCGCGCCGAGGTCCCCGAGTCGGCTGTATGCCCGTGACCCCAGCACCACCGTCGTCGCGACGCCGCCGGCGACGGCCAGATATGAACGCAGGCCCGCCGTGGGCGCGCCGATCTCTAGGCGCTCACCGCGCCGCCATGACTCCGGCGCATTCGTCCCCACCGCGCGGCCGCCGATCCGGACGGACCCAACCGCGCCGGTGACGGCCACGAGGAGGCCGCGCTCGGCATACGCCTGGAAGCCGCCGGCGGTGACCTCGATCCCAGCAGCATCCTCCGGATTCCCGACAAGCCGGTTCGCCAGGCGCAGCGCGCCGCGATCCGCGGCCCCGCCACGACTGACGCCGAGCCGCGCGTACCCCCGCCGCCCGAGGTCCTGCACCGACGCCATCATGCCGGGCGCTTCGATCACGAAACTCATGGCGCCACCGCCACGAACCGCACGTGCCGCCCAGGCACGAGCAAAGCTGGCTCGGGTCGTGCGGCGTCCCACAGGACCGCGTCCGTTCGGCCGATGAGCTGCCAGCCGCCGGGGGAGTCGCGCGGATAGATGCCGCCGAACTCCCCAGCCAGCGCCACCGATCCCGCCGGGACGCGCACCCGAGGCTCGGCCCGCCGCGGCACCTCCAGCGAGCCGTCGCCGAGGAGGTAGGCGAAGCCGGGGGCAAACCCCGCAAACCCGACCCGCCAGGGGCATGCCGTATGCCGTCCCACCACCTCCGCGGGTGCAATCCCCAGGTGCCGGGCGACGTCATCCAGGTCCGGCCCGTCATAGACGACGGGAATCTCGATGACCGCGCTCGCCTCCGCGGGCCGCGGGGACGCAGGCCGGGAAGCCACGCGCCGTAAGTGCCCGGCGAGCAGATCAGGGCCGGTCACTAATGGGTCGAAAATGACCAATACGGTCCGCGCCGCGGGCACCGTCTCGACGACCCCGTGGATCGCGGCGGCGCCGACCGCCGCATCGAAGTCCAGCGCCGCATCCAGCGAATCGAATTGCGCCAGAAGCGCTTCGGAGCCACACGGCAACAGCTGCACCGGCACTCACTCCGCCACGAAAGCGGCCAGTCGCACCCCGGCGGCCTCCAGAGCCGCGCGCACCGCACGGGCGCTCGCCAGCGCGCCGGGGGAGTCGCCGTGCACGCACAGGCTCTCGACGGCTGCCGGGACCGGCGATCCGTCGACGGCGTCCACGAGGCGTTCACGCGCCATACGCACCGCCCGGGCGGACATCGCCGACTCCTCGACAAAGGCGCCCACCTCCGAGCGCGGCACCAAAGTGCCCTGAGCGGTGTAGCCGCGGTCCACGAAACCCTCTGCGACAGTGCGCAATCCAGCATCCGCTGCGAGGGCGAGCCAGCGGGACCCGGGCAGGCCGAGGACGTCGAGCTGCCCGTCATACGACAAGACGGCGGTCACCAAGGCCGCCGCCTGCGCCTCGTGATGCACCACCGCGTTGTAGAGCGCGCCGTGTGGCTTCACATAGGACACCCGCGTCCCCGCCGCCCGGGCAAAGGCCTCCAACGCCCCGATCTGATAGATCACGTCCGCCGTCAGAACGGCCGACTCGACCTCGATGAACCGCCGCCCGAAACCCGCCAGGTCCCGATAGGACACCTGCGCCCCGATCGCCACGCCCCGCTCCGCCGCCAACCGGCAGACGCGCTGCATCGTCGCGGGATCGCCCGCGTGGAAGCCGCACGCGACATTCGCGCTGGTGACGACATCGAGCAAGCCGGCGTCGTCCGTCAGCGACCACCGCCCGAAACCCTCCCCGATGTCGGCATTGAGATCAATCGTGCTCACCCGCCCATTGTCGCGCGACGACCTACGGCTCCCCGATGTCGAGGGTCACCGCAACGATCGCCCCGTCGACCAGGAAGGCGTCGACGCTGAACCACTGGATACAGCTGTCGATCGTGCCCTCCGCGGGGGTGAGGCTGATCCGGTCCGCGCTCGCCAGCGATTCCGGCGCCGGGCTGGCGTTCCCGAAGCAGTTTGTATGCGGACCGCCCGCCACAGCGAACGCCTCCCGTGGATCCGTCGGGGCGCCCGGCCGGTCTAGGAAGGCGCGCGCGGTCGCCAACGCCGAGAACGGTCCGACGCTGGCCCGAAAGAGGTTGTCCGGCGGCGTGATCCGCCATCGGTCGGGATTCGCCAGGTCGCCTCTGGGGACTTGTTGATAGAGCGTCGGGCCGAGCCCCAGGCGCACCGTGTCCGCAAAGGGCACCGCGGCAGCCGCGGTCTCGCTGGGGTTGAGGAGGAAGGCGGTGAACGGCTCCACCGCGCCCGGAAGCGTGGGCGCAGATGTGGTGTGCGTCGCCGACGACGTGGCCGACGACGTGGCCGATGCCGTCGGCAACAACGTGGCCGCCGACGCCGGCGGCGACGAGGTCCCCGAGGTGCCCCCGGTGGGCGCGGCAGCGCCCGACCCGCACGCCACAACACCAGCGGCAACCGCCGCCAGAACCACTGCAGACGGTGAGCGGCGAACGAGCTGGTGCGGCGTCATACCTCCTGCACGCGCGAGCGGGGGAGGGGGTTGACGGGCGCAGCACGTACCCTTGACGGGCGATGAATGAGAAGTACTACGACGTCCGCACCCACGGCTGCCAGATGAACGTCCACGACTCCGAGCGGCTCTCGGGCCTGCTCGAGACGGCGGGCTATGTCGACATCGCCAGCCTCCCGGCGGGCGAGCGGCCCGAGGTGGCCGATGTCGTGGTCTTCAACACCTGCGCGGTGCGCGAGAACGCGGACAACAAGCTCTACGGCAATCTCGGCACCCTGCGCCAGGCCAAGCTCAAGAAGCCCGACCTGCAGATCGCGGTCGGCGGCTGCCTGGCGCAAAAGGACCGCGGCGCCATCGTCGAGCGCGCCCCGTGGGTCGATGTCGTCTTCGGCACCCACAACATCGGCTCGCTCCCGGCGTTGCTCGACCGCGCCCGCCACAACAAGCGCGCCGAGGTCGAAATCCTCGAATCCCTGGAGGTCTTCCCTTCCACCCTCCCCACGCGCCGCGACAGCGCGTATGCCGGGTGGGTCTCGATCTCGGTCGGCTGCAACAACACGTGCACTTTCTGCATCGTCCCCAGCCTGCGCGGCAAGGAGCAGGACCGCCGCCCCGGCGAGATCCTCGCTGAGATCGAAGCCCTTGTCTCCCAGGGAGTTATCGAGGTAACGCTGCTCGGCCAGAATGTCAACACCTATGGGGTGGAGTTCGGCGACAAGGGCGCCTTCGCCAAGCTGCTGCGCGCCTGCGGCGACATCGAGGGGCTCGAGCGGGTGCGCTTCACCAGCCCGCACCCGGCGGCGTTCACGGATGACGTCATCGACGCGATGGCCTCGACCCCCAATGTCATGCCGCAACTGCACATGCCGCTGCAGTCCGGATCAGACCGGGTCCTGAAGGCGATGCGCCGCAGCTACCGCTCGGAGAAGTTCCTCGGCATCCTCGACAAGGTCCGCGCGCAGATCCCGCACGCGGCGATCACGACCGACATCATCGTCGGCTTTCCCGGCGAGACCGATGCCGACTTCGACGAGACGCTGAGGGTTGTCGCGGCCTCCCGGTTCTCCTCGGCCTTCACCTTCCAGTACTCCATCCGCCCCGGCACACCCGCCGCCACGATGCCCGACCAACTCCCGAAAGCCGTTGTGCAGGAACGCTTTGACCGGCTCATCGCGCTGCAGGAGGACATCTCCTGGGCCGAGAACCGCACGCAGGAGGGCCGTGAAGTCGAGGTCCTCGTTGCCCCTGGTGAGGGCCGCAAGGACGAGGCGACCGCGCGGATGTCGGGCCGCGCCCGCGACAACCGGCTCGTGCACTTCTCTGTGCCCGAGGGCGCGGATCGCGCTCGCCCCGGCGACCTCGTCACCGTCGGCGTCACCTATGGCGCTCCCCACCACCTGATCGCCGACTCGGGCATTCAGGGCGGGGCGTATGCCGTGCGCCGCAGCCCCGGCGGCGACGCCTGGGCCGCCCTCAACGAGGGCGCCCCCCCTGCGGGCGCCCCGCGCGTCAAGCCCGCCGTCTCCTTGGGTATGCCGTCCCTCGGCGCCCCGCCCCGCATCGCCGCTCCCTCCTGCAGCTAGGCCACCCCGGCTGGCCACGTGCAACCCAGCCGTACGGCATACGTCCTGGTCAGGCCGGTTAAAGCCGAACCGCCGCCAGAGCGCGTGCGCGCCCGGCGGCGGTGTCGAGTCGGGTGGTCAGGCCCGACGGAAAGGATCAGGCGAAGCGCGGGTCCTCGCCCACCGGATTGCCGTCGGCGTCGAGGCCGCGGTTGTTGTCGGGCGAGTCGACGCCATCTTTTGCGTCATCCCACGCGTCCGAGGCCGCGTCCTTGGCGTCGCCGGCGGCGTCCTTGGTGGCATCCCACGCGTCGCCCGCGGAGTCCTTGGCCGAATCCCAGGCGTCGCTTGCGGAGTCGCCGGTGTTGTCCGCGCCGTCACCGACGGAGTCCGCGGCATCTGCCGCATTGTCCTTGGTGCTGTCCCAGGCGTCGCCGACCGAATCAGCAGCGTCCTCGGCCTTGTCCTTGGTCGCGTCCCAGGCGTCACCCGCCGCGTCGCCGGCGTCGTCGGCCTTGTCTTTGGTCGCGTCCCACGCGTCGTCGGCTTTGTCCTTCATGTCATCGATGAATCCCACGGTGCGCTCCCTGTCCTCGGTGGCTTCCGGTGCCTCGCCGCGCCGGTTCCGAAGTTTTAGCACCCGCCGACTTCCTGACCCTCGTCTAGCGATCGGGGACTTGGGCCACGACCCAAAGATCTCGGCAAATTCACCCCTAGGGGTGAACGCAACGAGCGGGCACCCGGTGATCCGGGTGCCCGCTCACGGCGTGCGGGGCAACTACTGCCCGATGGCCTCATCGGCCTTCTGGCCAGCGGAGTCGATCTGGTCCGAGAACTTGCCGCCGGTCGCGTTGTCCGCGAGGTCCGACGCCTTCTCGATGCCCTGGTCGCTCAGCTCTTCGACCTTGTCGGGGTTGTTTCCGACGAGGTCCTCAAGCTTGCCCTTTGCGTCGTCAAGAAATCCCATATGTCTCGACTCCTTTCGCTCGGCTCACGAGTGCCGGCCGGCATCCGCGTTCGCCCCCACTCTAAGCACGAGACCACCCTTTTGGTCAGTGCTTTAACTGGGAGTTGCCTGTGACTCGCGGACCAGCGCATGGCCGACAATGGAGGTATGCCCGCGCGCCCCATAACGATCACCGGTGAGCCGGTCCTGCACCGTCGAGCCGAGGTTGTCACCGACTTTGGTCCTGACCTGCAGCAACTCATCGACGACATGTTCGAGACCCAGCTCGCGGCCAATGGTGTGGGCCTCGCGGCGCCCCAAGTCGGAGTCGGGCTGCGCGTGTTCACGTGGCAGATGGCCAATGACGATGGCGTCCCCGAGACCGGGGTCATCGTCAACCCCTTTGTCCGTGCCACGAAACCCCCGGAGGGCAAGCCGGACAAGGATGACGAGTCCGAAGGCTGCCTTTCCGTGCCGGGGCTGCACTACCCCCTGCGTCGTGGGGAGCGCGCCGAGGTCACCGGATTCGACCGCGAGGGCCGCGAGCTGGCCTTCTCGACGACCGGCTGGTTTGCCCGGTGTATGCAGCACGAGTACGACCATCTCAACGGCTTCCTCTATGTCGATCGCCTCGACGAACGCTGGAAGAAGAAGGCGCGCAAGGCAATTCGCGGCGAAGGCTGGGGCGTCGCGGGCCTGACGTGGATGCCCGGCGTCGATCCGGACCCCTTCGGTCACTGATGGCCCAGCCTGCGGCGCCGGTCATCGCCATCGTCGGCGCGACCGCCACGGGCAAGTCGGCCGTTGCGCTGGACCTCGCGGAGCGGCTCGATGGCGAGATCGTCAATGCCGACGCGATGCAGCTCTATCGCGGGATGGACATCGGCACGGCGAAGCTGCCTCTGGAGGAGCGGCGCGGCATGCCCCATCACCAACTCGACGTCCTGGACGTGCGCGAGGAGGCGAGCCTCGCGGCCTACCAGCGCGCGGCTCGGGCTGATCTGGAGGCGATCGCCGCGACCGGCCGGGTGCCCATTCTCGTCGGGGGGAGCGGGTTGTATGTCCGCGCCGCCCTCGACGCGCTCGACATCCCCCCGACCGATCCTGTGGTCCGTGCCCGGTGGCAGGAGTATGCGGACACGCACGGCCCGCAGGCCGCTCACCAGGAGTTGGCTCGCCTAGATCCCGTTGCGGCACAACATATCCTGCCGACCAATGCCCGTCGCGTGGTCCGGGCATTAGAGGTGAACGAACTCACGGGCCAGCCATTTCTCGCCGCCTTGCCGCAGCGCTCCTATCGGGTGCCCACCATCACGATTGGTCTGCGCATGGCGCGGGAGGCGCTCGATGAGCGGATCGGCATACGCACGCAGCGGATGTGGACTGACGGCCTCCTCGCCGAAGTCGGCGACCTGATCGGTCGAGGACTGCGCGAGGGTCGCACGGCCCGCACCGCCATTGGCTATCAGCAGGCGCTCGCGCAATGGGACGGCGATCTGACGCAGGATGACGCCATCGACGCGACCGCCCAGGCGACCCGGCGTTTGGTCCGGCGGCAGGAGAGCTGGTTCCGGCCCGATCCGCGGATCCAGTGGCTCGACGCCGCCGCACCGGACCTCGCGCAACAGGCGCTCGAGCGGGTCCTGCGCAGTGGCCACCCGTCGAGTGCCGGACAATAGCGCCATGACGCGCACCGTCCGATTCACCAAAGGGCACGGCACCCGCAACGACTTCGTCCTGCTAGACGACCGCGAAGGCGAGTTCGCCCTGACGGCCTCCGCGACCGCCGCCTTGGCGGATCGCCGCTCCGGGATCGGTGGCGATGGTGTAATCCGGATCGCACCCACTGCGACCGCGACCGATGAGACGGTTCGACAGCACGCCGAGGCCGCGCCGTGGTTCATGGATTACCGCAATGCCGACGGCAGCATCGCCGAGATGTGCGGCAATGGCGTCCGGGTGTTTGCGACGTGGCTTCGACGCGAGGGACTAGCTCCCGCAACGGGTTTCGGCGTTGCCACGCGAGCTGGCGTCAAGCAGGTCCGCTTCGAGGGCGATGATGTCGTTGTCGATATGGGGCCGTGGCGTTATGAAGACGAGGCCGAGGGCGCGGACGGCATCGACGCCCTGGTCCATGTGCCCGGCCACGAACCCTTCTCGGCGCTGCGCATCAACATGGGTAATCCCCACACCGTCGTCGCCGTGCCCCCCGCCGTCGACCTGGCCGCGCTCGACCTCACCGAGCCGCCGACCGTCAACCCCGCCCCGGCAGCCGGCACCAATGTCGAATTCGTCCACATCCTCGGCCCCGGCCATATCGCCATGCGCGTCCACGAGCGCGGCGTGGGGGAGACCGAATCGTGCGGCACCGGCATTGCCGCCGCCGCCGTCGCCACGCACCTGTGGGCGGGCGACCTCGATGGTGACCGTCCGTGGACCGTCGATGTGCCCGGTGGCCGGCTGCGCGTGGCGATCCGTCAGGACGGTCACGTCGAACTCACCGGCCCGGCCGTGCTCGTCGCCGACGGCACCGTCGACTTGCCCTGACCGAGGCGGATTTATCCGTCCGCTCGGTGGCGGCCTGCGTGAGTCAGGGCGCGAGCACCCGCAGCACCCGGAAGCCTTTGTCGCTGGCATACCTCTCGACCACGAAGTCCGGCCACTGCTGGGCGATCCAGCGCTGCAGCGAGTCCGCCCCGAGTTGCTTCCCGACCACGAGGTAAGCCGATCCGCCCGCCGCGAGCCGCGGCAGCCACCGCGTCAGCACCTCGTGCAGCGCAGCCTTGCCGATGCGGATCGGCGGATTGGACCAGATCAGATCGAAGCGCACATCCTCGGGTATGCCGTCCGGTCCCGTCGGTCGAACCCCCGTCAATGAGTGCCGAGAAGCGTTGCGCCGCAACAGATCCAGCGCGCGTTCGTTGACGTCCACGGCATACACCGTGGCTGCGGGGGAGTGCAGAGCTAGGGTGAGAGCGATCGGCCCCCAACCGCAGCCGAGATCGAGGAAGGTGCCTTCCGCCGGCGGCTCCGGCGCCTCGCGCAAGAGCACTGCCGTCCCGCGGTCGATCGCTTCGGGCGAGAAGATGCCGGAGGCGACGGTGACCGGCAACTCGCGACCCGCCAGCGTCACCGTGCGCTCCCGAAGGTCCGCCTCGCTCGCCGGCTGGGCGGTGAAGTAGTGCTCGCTCATCGTGCTCGATCAGTCCTGTTCGACGTCCTCATCGACCCAGTCGAGGGTGCGCTGCACGGCCTTGTCCCAGCCACGCAACAGCCGGTCGCGATCCCCCCTGTCCATAACCGGCGACCACCGCTTGCCCTCCTGCCAGTTCGCCCGAATGTCGTCGGTGCTGGACCAATACCCCACGGCCAAGCCAGCGGCATACGCAGCCCCCAAAGCCGTCGTCTCGGCCACCACCGGCCGGATCACATCGACCCCGAGGATGTCGGCCTGGAATTGCATGAGGGTGTCATTTGCGGTCATGCCGCCGTCGACCTTCAATTCGGTCAGGGCGACACCGGAGTCGGCATTCATCGCTTCCAGCACATCGTGGGTTTGGTATGCCGTGGACTCCAACGCGGCCCGCGCGATGTGGCCGCGGTTGACGAAGCGCGTCAACCCGACGATGGCCCCGCGCGCATCCGGGCGCCAATACGGCGCAAACAGACCGGAGAAGGCAGGCACGACATACGCACCGCCGTTGTCGTCCACTGACCGGGCCAGCCTCTCGACCTCCGGGGCGGCCGAAATGATGCCGAGGTTGTCGCGCAACCACTGGATCAGCGATCCGGTGACGGCGATCGACCCTTCCAGGGCATAGACGGCCGGCTCGTCACCGAGGCGGTAGCAGACCGTCGTCAGCAGGCCATTCTCGGACGGGACGATCTCGGTCCCGGTGTTGAGCAGCATGAAGTTGCCGGTGCCATAGGTGTTCTTGGCCATTCCGCGCTCGAGGCAGGCTTGCCCGAAGGTCGCTGCTTGCTGGTCGCCGAGGATCCCGGCGACCGGCACGCCGTCCAGGATGCCGGGGTGGCAGACGCCATAGACCTCCGAGGAGGAGCGGATCTGCGGGAGCATCGACATCGGCACGCCGATCGCCTCGCACAGGTCCGAATCCCATTGCAGCGTCTGCAGATCCATCAGCAGCGTGCGACTGGCGTTCGTCACATCGGTGATGTGCAAGCCGCCATCCGCGCCGCCGGTGAGATTCCACAGCACCCACGAATCCATCGTCCCGAAGAGCAGGTCGCCCGCCATGGCCCGCTCCCGGGCACCCTCGACATTGTCGAGCAGCCAGCGGACCTTGGGGCCGGCGAAATAGGTCGCCAGCGGCAGTCCGGTGCGATCGGCATACCGGCGTGGGCCTTCGTCTCCGGCCAGCTCCTCCACCAGCCGCCCCGTCCGGGTGTCTTGCCAGACAATGGCATTCGCGATCGGCTGACCCGTGGTGCGGTCCCAGACGATCGTCGTCTCGCGCTGGTTGGTGATGCCGACAGCGGCCACCGCTGACCGGTTGACATTGGCCTTGCCGAGGGCGCCGCCGATGACCATCCGGGTGTTCTCCCACACCTCGTGGCCGTCGTGCTCGACCCAGCCCGCGCGGGGGAAGATCTGCTCGTGCTCGCGCTGGTCCACCGCGACCACCGAGCCGGAGTGGTCGAACAGGATGGCTCGGGTGCTCGTGGTGCCCTGGTCCACGGCCAGGACGTATGTCGGCTCGCTCACGGGTGATGCTCCTTCGTCGCCTTCATCACGGGGTGCGATTCGGGAGTCAACCTAGCCGCCTTGGCACAATGCCGGTATGGCGACCCCACCGCGCATCGACCCCGCATACCGCGCCAAGGCCTGGAACCGGCTCGGGCAGCGCGATTTCGACGTGCTCGTCATCGGCGGCGGGGTGACCGGTGCCGGTGCGGCGCTGGATGCCGCGACCCGCGGCCTGTCCGTCGCCCTTGTCGAGCAGCGCGATTTCGCCTCCGGAACCTCCTCCCGATCCAGCAAGTTGATGCATGGCGGCTTGCGCTATCTCGAGAAGCTCGATTTCGGCCTGGTCCGCGAGGCGCTGAAGGAGCGGGAGTTGGCCCTGACCCGGCTCGCGCCGCATCTGGTCAAGCCGGTCTCCTTCCTCTATCCCCTGACGCACCGCGCGTGGGAGCGGCCCTATGTCACGGCCGGGCTGACGCTTTACGACAACATGGGCGGGGCGCGCTCGGTGCCCGGGCACAAGCAACTCAGTCGCAATGGCGCTCGCCGGCTGGTGCCCGCGCTGCGCAAGGATTCCCTGACGGGCGCCTTGCTCTATTACGACGCGCAGATGGACGACGCGCGCCACACCTTCACGCTCGCCCGCACCGCTGCGGCCTATGGCGCGACCGTCCTCAACTCAGCCCGCGTGGTCGAGTTGACCCGGGCCGGGGAGCGCATCACCGGTGCCGTCGTCGAGGACATCGAGACCGGCACCCGAGCCACCGTCTCGGCCTCCGTCGTCGTCAACTGCACGGGCGTGTGGACCGACGAGATCCAGACCCTCGCCGGCGGGCGCGGCCGCTTCAATGTTCGGGCGTCGAAGGGCATCCACATCGTCGTCGCCCGCGATCGGATCAACTCCGAGGTCGGGCTGATCCTGCGCACGGAATCCTCGGTTCTCTTCGTCATCCCGTGGGGCACGCACTGGATCATCGGCACGACCGACACCGACTGGAACCTCGACCTCGCGCACCCCGCCGCGAGCAAGGCCGACATCGATTACCTTCTCTCGCAAGTCAACTCGGTGCTCACCGCACCCATCACCCACGCCGACATTCAGGGTGTGTATGCCGGCCTGCGCCCCCTGCTCTCCGGCGAGGACGAGCAGACTTCGCAACTCTCCCGTGAGCATGCCGTTGCCCGCCCGCAGCCGGGTCTGATCTCGATCGCCGGGGGCAAGTACACGACCTATCGCGTGATGGCCGCCGACGCCATCGACGCCGCCCGCGAGGACATTGGCCCGGGCGTCGCCGATAGTGTCACCGAGCACATCCCGCTGCTCGGCGCTGATGGCTACCCCGCCCTGATGAACCAGCTCGACCGTCTCTCCCGCAAGGTCGATCTGCCCGTATGGCGCCTCGATCACCTCCTCGGTCGTTACGGCTCGCTCGTCAACGAAATCTTCGAGCTCGCCGACGGCGACCCGAGCCTCTACGAACCGCTGCCCGGTGCGGAGGAGTACCTCCGGGTGGAACTGCTGTATGCCGCCACCCACGAGGGCGCGCTGCACCTGGACGACCTGCTCGCACGCCGAACGCGAATCTCTATCGAAACCCCCTCCCGTGGAGTCGATTCGGCGGCGGCCGTGGCCGAACTCGTCGCCCCGGTGCTGGGTTGGGACGAGGCCCGAATCGCGCAAGAGGTGCAGCTCTATACCCAGCGCGTGCAGGCCGAGCGGGAGAGCCAGCAGATGGCGGACGACCAGGAGGCGAACGCCGAGCGCACCTCGGCCCGCGATGCCCGGCTGAACATTCCGCGGCGCACCGCGGATGGCCAGGTGCCCGAGAAATAGCGTGGCTTGCCCCCACCGACGCATGAGACGCTGGGGTCAGCATGAGTGATGACGCATACGAGCAAGACGTCCTGACCCGCCGCGCGAGCGCCCTGGCGGGGACGACCTACGACCACGACGACCGCGACGGCGAGCAGTTCGACCGCGAGGAGCGGGCGGCGCTGCAACGCATCGCCGGCCTGTCCACGGAACTTGAGGATGTCACCGAGGTCGAGTACCGCCAGTTGCGCCTCGAGCGCGTCGTGCTGGCCGGGGTGTGGACCGAAGGCACCGCCGAGGACGCCGAAAACTCCCTGCGCGAACTCTCGGCCCTCGCCGAGACCGCCGGCTCCACGGTGCTTGCCGGGCTGCTTCAGCGGCGTCAGCGGCCCGACCCGGGCACCTGGCTTGGCTCGGGCAAGGCACAGGAATTGCGCGATGTCGTCATCGCGGAAGGCGCCGACACGGTGGTCTGCGATTCCGAGCTCGCCCCGTCGCAGCGACGCGCGTTGGAAGACATCGTCAAAGTCAAGGTCATCGACCGGACCGCGCTGATCCTCGATATTTTCGCTCAACACGCCAAGTCCCGTGAGGGCAAGGCGCAGGTCGAACTCGCCCAGCTGCAATACCTTCTTCCGCGCCTGCGTGGGTGGGGTGAGTCGATGTCCCGGCAGGCGGGTGGCCGGGTCGCAGGCGGTGAGGGCATCGGGTCGCGCGGTCCTGGTGAGACGAAGATCGAACTGGACCGTCGGCGCATCAACACGCGAATCGCCAAGCTACGCCGCGAGATTCGCGAGATGAAGACCCACCGCGACACCAAGCGCCACAGCCGCAAAGCCAAAGGCACCCCGAGCGTCGCGATCGCTGGCTACACCAATGCCGGCAAGTCCTCGCTGCTCAACCGGCTCACCGGCGCCGGTGTGCTCGTCGAGAACCAACTCTTCGCGACGCTGGACACCACCGTGCGCCGCGCGCAGACGCCGGATGGCCGCGAATTCACCCTGACCGACACGGTCGGCTTCGTGCGGCAGTTGCCGCACGAATTGATCGACGCCTTCCGCTCGACGCTCGAAGAGGTCGCGGACGCCGACCTGCTGCTGCACGTCGTGGACGGTTCGCATCCCGATCCGGAGGGCCAGATCAGCGCCGTCCGGGCCGTGCTCGCCGATGTCGATGCTGCGGACGTCAAGGAAGTCGTCATCATCAACAAGGCCGATATCGCGGTCCCCGATGTGGTGGACCGGATTCTGCGCCACGAGAAGCACTCCATCGCCGTCTCCGCGCACACCGGGGCCGGGATCGCCGAGCTGATCGAATTGATTGCCGAGGAACTGCCGCGCCCCTCGGTGCGCGTTGAGGCCACCGTCCCCTACGCCCGGGGCGACCTGATGTCCCGCATCCACGAGACGGGCGAGATCGGCGAGACCGAGCACCGCGCCGAGGGGACCTATGTCGTGGCTCTCGTCAGCCCGGACCTCGCCGCCGACCTCGCGCCTTTTGTGACGGCCGCCGCCCGCGCCTGACCGTTCGGAAGTTAGCCGGCCCGCGACCTGCCAGGGTCGGCCCAGGTGGCCAGCAGGTCGGCCGCCTCGCGAGGATCGTCAACGATGATCGCCAACTTGGACGTCCGCCTTTTCACCCCGCCGAGCATGCCGCGAATGGCGATCTGACGGTCGAAGTCGAGATCCAGGTTCGCCGGGGCGAGCGGATCGGACAGCACCACACGGTCGGACTCGTCCTCGCGCATCGGCCGCGGTCGAGCACCGATCACGGCATCCCGAGGCACGCGCGCGACGGCGAAGTGGCCATTTCGCAGCTCCAACTCGTCGGCGTGCAGCAAGTGCGGATACATATGTTGCGCCACGACATAGAACACCACCCACAGGACGCCATAGACGCCCAGGAGGAAGACGATCCACCGGGTGCCGGCATACGACTCGAAGCGCTCCCACGGGACCAGCAGGTCGATGGCGATCAGTTCGGCGAGAGCAGCGAACCCGAACAGCGCCGGCGCAGCCCACCGGCCCCGGGCATACCGCAGCGGACGGGCGCCCGGCGGGATATGGGGGCGGCGGGCCAGCCCGCGGCCCAGGGCGACGAAACCCATGGCCTCGATGACGGTCAGGCGCCACCACAAGCGCAGCGGGCGCACGATCAGGTCTCGGGGCGTCACCGGCCGACGTTAACCGCTCGGGACCGACCCCATCGCGAAGGCACACTCAGGGGAACACGCGCTGCCGACTGGCGATGACGACGCCGAGCAGGAGCAGCATCGCGCCAAGGGCGGCGAAGGCGGGGGAGAGCTCGAGCTTCTGGGTCGTCAGGATCGTCTCTTTCGGCACATCCCCGAGAGCCTGGGCTAGCTCCGCGCCGGAGCGGGCGGGAGAGTAGCTCGCGCCGGTCGCCTTGGCCACGCCTTCCAGCGTGGGCTCGTCGACGAGGAGGAATTGGGCCATATTGCCGCTGCCATACGGCCCGCCCTCGGCGTAGGCGTCCGAGCCGAGTTGGTCGGCGGTGCAGGCCATCCGCGTCGGATTCGTCGTGCCGAAGCCGATCGGGAAGACGCGGATGCCGCGCTTAGCGGCGGCCGCCGCCGCATCCATCGGCAGCACGCCTCGGGTGTTGGCACCGTCGGTCAGAAGCACGACAACATCAGCGACTGGATCCGCGGTCGGCGGCGAGATCTTGTCGAGATTCGGCGCGGGGAGCGGGAACTGCTGTTCCTGGGGCGGATTCGGCACCTCGTCGGGCCCGATGGGCGCTACCTGAGGGTTGATGCTGGCGATGGCATCAACGGAGCGCAGGATGGCAGCGCCGATGGCCGTGCCTCGCCCCGTGGGGAGCGCATCGAGCGTGGCGCGAAGCTGGTCGCGGTCGGTGCTCGGCGGGGCGACCATCTCGGCATAGCCGGCGAAGGCGATCAGGCCGATCCGCGTCTGCGGGTCCTGGGCGTCGACGAATTCCTGCAGCGCCTTTTTCGCGGCGGTGAGCCGGTTGGGGTCGACATCAATCGAGCACATCGAGCGCGAGACGTCCAGGGCAACGATGATCGATGTGCGGTTCTTCGGCACCTGCATCTGTGAGGTCGGACGTGCGGCCCCGACGGCCAGGCTGGCCAGCCCGAGCAGGATCGCAACCAGCGGCAGGTGCCGGGTCCACGACCGCTTGCGCGAACCAAGGGCAGCTCGGACGAGCGCAACATTCGAGTGCTGGATCGCCCGCGGGCGCCGGCGCCGCTGCGCCCACAGGTATGCCGCGATGAGCAGCGGGATGATCGCCAGCGCCAAGAGCGCGGCCGGCCACGCGAACCTCATGCGGAGATCACCCGGCCCGTGCGCGCGAGCGAGACTCCCGCGGCCGCAGCCGCCAGGAGCAGCCCGGCGATCATGAAGTATGGCGCGAGGCCCGTCAGTTCGCGCCGCGAGGTGTCGGTGAGCTTGATGTTTTGGTAGATGGCCGTCAAGCCTGCGGCATCGCTCGCCTCGTGGTAGGCGCCATTGGTGGCGTCGGCGATATCGGTGAGGCGCCTGGAGTCCAGTTGGGTCTGTTGCGTGACCCCGTTGATCGTGACGCTGGCGCCCTGCGCGGTTCCGAGGCCGACCGTGTCGATCCGGACTCCCGCAACCGACGCCAGCCGGGCCATGGCCAGCGGATCGACGCGGGAAGAATCCTGGCCATCGGACAACAAGACAATCCGCCCCGAACCGTAATAGCCGATATCAATGCTGTCCGGATCCTTGGCCAGCGTCTCCGGGTCGGCTTGCAGCTTGCCTCCCGAAATAGCCTGCAGCGCAGCGAAAATGCCGGACCCCAGCGACGTTCCGCCGCGAGCTGTCATCCGGTCGACCGCTTGACTCACCATCACCGGATCGTCACTCGGGGGCTGCGTGACGATGCCGGTGTCGGAGAAGGCCACAAGTCCGATGCGCACGGACGCGGGTTGCTTGGCGATGAAGGCCTTAGCGGCAGCCTTCGCGGCTGTCAGCCGATGGGGTTTGACGTCCTCGGCGAGCATGCTGTTGGAGACATCGAAGGCCAGCATCACCGTCCCCTCGGGCTTGGTGATCGTCAGGGTCGATGCGGGCGCGGCGGAGGCCACGATGAGCAGCGCCAGGGAGGCAAGCAGCAGGGCGGGGGCGCCATGCTGCCCACGCCCACTGGCCGCGTCACCAGCGGGGCGAAGGCCGGTGCGCGCCAGGGATTCTCGCCCGGCGCGGGCCCGTCGCCAGGCACTGCGATAGACCCACACCAGGACGGGCAGCACGAGCAAAGCGAGCAGGGCCCACGGGATGCCGAACGTCATCGCCGGGCCAGCTTTCGCCGGCTCGCCATGGCGAGGAATCCGCGGCCGAGGTCCTCGTCCGTGGTGATCGTATGCAGCGTGATCCCGGCCGATCGGACCCCGGCGGTCAGTGCCCGCTGTTGTTCGCCGGCCAGCTCGCGCAGCCGAGCGCGGAAGACAGCGTCGGAGGTGTCGACCAGGATCTGCTCTCCGGTTTCGTTGTCCTGCAACGAGATCACGCCGACATCGGGAAGCTCTGATTCCAGTGGGTCAGCGATCTGGATGCAAACGACGTCGTGCCGTTCGGCCAGTTGCCGCAGCGGGCGCTCCCACCCGGGGCCGCTGATGAAGTCCGAGATGACGATGACGAGCGAGCGCTGCCGAATGACACCCACCCCGGCACGCACCAACCCCGCGAGATCGGTGGTCGATGTCGAGTGCGGTCGGCGCGACAAGACCTCATGGATCAGGCGCAGCGATTGCACCCGGCCGGCCCGCGGCGGGATCGTGGCGGTCGGGCCGTCGTCAAAGACGATCGCACCGACCTTGTTGCCGCCTCGGCCAAAAATGTGCGCGAAGCAGGCCACCAACTCCACGAGGACATCGTCTTTGCCGCGTTGGGACGGCCCGAAGGCCATCGATGCGGACCGGTCCAGCAGCAACCACGCGGTCAGGTCCCGGTCCTCGGCATAGTCGCGGACATAGGGCGTCGACATCCGGGCCGTGACATTCCAGTCGATCCGGCGCAGATCGTCGCCCGGGACGTACTCACGCAATTCCTGGAAGTCGATCCCCTCCCCGCGAAAGAGCGTGACGAAGTCGCCCTGCAGGGCGCCATCGAGACGCCGCAGCACGGTCCATTCGATCCGCCGCAGGAGGGCGGCCGGGGTCAGGTCGTGGACGGATGCCATTGCACCTGCTCACGCTCGGGCACCTGCGGCGAAATGTCCGGCAGCGGAACGGCATTGATGATCGCGCGCACGATGTCATCCGGGTCCACATTGTCGGCGAGCGCTTCATAGGACAGCACCAGTCGGTGGCGCAGCACATCGAGGGCCAGGTCCCGGCAGTCCTCGGGCAGGGCATAGCCGCGACCGCGCAGGAAGGCGAGCGCCCGGGCGGCGAGCACCATATTGATCGACGCTCGCGGGCTGGCGCCGAAGGTCACGAAGCGACCCAAGTCGGGCAGCCCGGCGAGCGCCGGGTTGCGGGTCGCGGTGGCGAGCCGGACGGCATACTGGATGATCCCCGGGTCGACGTAGACGGCATCGGCGGCCTGCTGCAGGCTGGCGAGTTGCTCGGGATCCATGACGCGCTGCGGCTTCTCTCCGAGCCCGAGCATCCGCTCGACGACGACGAACTCCTCTGCGGCAGAGGGATATCCGACCTTGACCTTCATCATGAAGCGGTCGACCTGCGCCTCAGGCAGCGGATAGGTGCCCTCGGACTCGATGGGATTCTGCGTGGCCATGACGAGGAAGGGTTTGGGCGAGGCGAAAGTCTCGCGCCCAATGGTGACCTGTCGTTCCTGCATGACCTCAAGCAAGGCGCTTTGCACCTTGGCCGGCGCGCGGTTGATCTCGTCCGCGAGCACCAGATTGGCGAAGACGGGCCCGAGGTTGACCTGGAACTCCCCGCTCTGCTGGTTATAGATCCGGGTGCCAACGACATCCGCGGGCACCAAGTCAGGAGTGAACTGAATGCGTTGAAAGGCCCCACCGATCGTCTCGGCGAGCGCCTTGATCGCCAGGGTCTTGGCCAATCCGGGCACGCCCTCGACCAGCAGGTGACCGCGCGCCAGCAGGGCGATGATCATCTTCTGCAGAAGTTCGTCCTGGCCGACGATGGTCTTCTTCACCTCATAGAGCGTCTGCTCCAAGGGGCGGGCGGTCAGCGGGTCGTTGTCCACGAGGGCTCCGATTTCCTGGGGTTACATCGGCGGGGCGCCGATGGCGCCGCCGGCCTGCTCGATCGGCACGGCGAATCCGATGCCGACAAAGAAGGGCTGATTGGAGGGATTGGCCAGGGCCGTCACGACGCCGACGACCCGGCCCTGGTCATCGAGCAACGGGCCGCCGGAGTTGCCGGGGTTGACGGCCGCATCGAATTGAATGAGGTCTTTCAAGGTGACATTGCCGGCATCGATCGACCTGCCCGTCGCGGAAATGACGCCGGAGGAGAACGAGAAGGTCAGGCCGAGCGGGTTGCCCGCCGCGTGCACCGACGACCCGATGGGCCCGGCGGCACCAAGGGTGGCGGGCACGACCACCTGCGGCAGGCGGGCGGGGGTGAGCGTCGCGAGGTCGCGCTCGGGCTCCTGACTAGCGATTTTGGCCGAACTCTTGGTGCCATCGGCGAAAGTCACCTGGATCGAACCGCCGCCGTCGATGACGTGATTGGCGGTCAGAATCGTCCCGTCGGCGCGCGCGATGAAGCCGGTGCCCAGCCCGCGATCGCCGCCGCCTTGGGTGCGGATCACCACCAAGGAGGGCGCGATTCGGGAGTATGCCGCGGCCCCCGCCGCCGGCTGCTGCGCCTGGTCCTTTTGTGCTTCCTCGATCAAGGGGCTCGCGGCAGCGCGGGCCTGCGTGTCGGTATAGGGCTCAGGCAGGTGCAGCGTGCGCCATAAGGCGGCCGTGGCGATCAGCGCCACCAGCGCGAGGGCGAGCCAGAACCATGCGGGACGTGCGGCGCGGGTGCGTGACGGTTTGGCATCGGGTGCTGAGGGCGGGGCAGGCGTGGGCGCCGCAGCCGGCCCCGGTGAGCCGGGCAGCGGGGCGCCGCTCTCGGCCCGACCCAGTCGCCATTGCATCCCGTGATGCTAAACGCCGCATCCGACAAGGGCCTGCTCGATCTGGGAACTCACACGGAATGCACAGCATTGCCGGCCTCAGGAGGTGGGGTTGTCAGCCGCCTGCGGCAGGCTGTCGTCCATGACCACGACACCCGACTCCGCCGGTCCCGAACCGGCCGCGCCAGCCACGGTCGAGCAGGCCCGGCTCGCCGAGTCCTCGGGGCCGGATGCCCCATGGCGGTTGTGGGGGCCGTATGTCGCGGGCCGGCAGTGGGGCACGGTGCGGGAGGACTACTCCGCAGACGGCGATGCGTGGGCGTCCTTCCCCTTCGATCAGGCGCACGTGCGTGCCTACCGCTGGGGCGAGGACGGGATCGCGGGTCTGTGTGATCGCTATGGCTTCCTCAACCTCGGTCTGGCCCTCTGGAATGGTCACGACGACCGGCTGAAGGAGCGCTACTTCGGGCTGACCAACCCGCAGGGCAATCATGGCGAGGACGTCAAGGAGTATTGGTGGCACCTGGATGCCACGCCGACCCATTCCTATGCCCGGATGGTGTACCGCTATCCGCAGCGCGCCTATCCCTATGACCATCTGGTCGCGGAGAATAGCGGCCGGTCTCGCACCGAGCCGGAGTGGGAGCTGACGGACACCGGCATCTTGGACGAGGACCGCTTCTTCGACATCGAGGTCACGCACGCGAAGGCGGGACCCGAGGACATTCTCGTGACGATCACCGCCACGAACCACGGCCCAGAGGCCGCGCCCCTGCATCTGCTGCCGACGCTGTGGTTCCGCAACACCTGGTCGTGGGGCCGGGACACTCGGGTTCCTCGGTTGAGTGCGGCACGCGGCGCGGCCGATCAAGCGGCCATCTTGTCCGAGCACGGATACCTCGGTCGATATCTTTTGGTCGCCGATGGTGAGCCACGAGTTCTGTTCTGCGACAACGAGACCAACCAGGAGGCAGCCTTCGGGGTGGCCGGTGGCAGCAAACACCCCAAGGACGCGATCGACGCCGCCGTGGTGCGTGGCGACGCCTCGATGTTGCGGCGGGCCTGGGGGACCAAGGCCGCCTTCTGGTGGCAGTGGGAGGCCATCGACCCGGGGGCGAGCGTCACGGTGCGCCTGCGCCTCACGCGCGACGGCGACCGCGAGGGCCGCGATCCGTTCGCGGGCTTTGACCAGACGCTCGCCGCGCGAGCCGGCGAGGCGGACGAGTTCTATGCGGGCGTCATACCTCCGAGCACGGGGGAGGAGGACGCGAGCATCGCGCGCCGGGCCTTCGCCGGCCTACTGTGGGGCAAACAGATTTATCGGTATGACGTGCGCCAGTGGCTCGAGGGTGACCCGGCGCAACCGGCGCCTCCGCGGGCCCGGCTGGCCCCTGAGCCCGCCGGACGCAATACCCGATGGCGGCACCTGTCGCTCGCCGATGTCATCTCGATGCCGGATGAATGGGAGTACCCGTGGTTCGCCGCCTGGGATCTCGCCTTCCACTGCGTCGCGCTCGCGCACATCGACCCGGACTTCGCCAAGGAGCAGCTGATGCTCATGTGCAGGGAGTGGGCCATGCACCCCAACGGCCAGCTCCCGGCCTACGAGTGGAACTTCTCCGATGTCAATCCGCCGGTGCACGCGTGGGCCGCCTGGCAGGTTTATTGCATCGACGGTCGCCGCGACCGGGCCTTTCTGGTCCGAGTTGTCACCAAGCTGCTTTTCGCCTTCGGGTGGTGGGTCAACCGCAAGGACGCTGACGGGTCGAATCTCTTCGAGGGCGGCTTCTTGGGCATGGACAATGTCGGGCCCTTCGATCGCAGCGCGCCCTTGCCGGAGGGGCAGCGTTTGGAGCAGTCGGATGCGACGAGTTGGATGGCCTTCCAATGCCTGGCGATGTTGCGGATGGCCTGGGAGTTGGCGCGCGAGGACCCGGCGTGGGACGAGGTCGCGACGAAGTTCTTCGAACACTTCCTCGCGATCGCCGAGGCGATGGAGGCCTTCGGCAGCGACAACATCGCCTTGTGGGATGAGGTGGACGGCTTCTTCTATGACGTGATCATCGAGGCGGATGGTCACGCGCAGCCGGTGCGACTGCGCTCGATGGTGGGCCTGCTGCCGCTGATCGCCGTGGCGACCATGCCGTCCTGGGTGGACCGGGCGCTGCCCGACTTCACCCGGCACCGGGCCTGGCTGCAGGCCCGTCGGCCGGAGCTGCTCGATGCGCTCATTCACCCGACCGACGGCTCGCTCGACACCCTCTCGGTGCTGACGGAGGACCGCTTCGTGCGGGTGCTGCGGCGGCTCGTGGACCCGGGAGAGTTCCTGGCCGATGGCGGGATCCGGTCGATGTCCGCGGCCTACCGCGATGGCATCGTCATTCAGCTCGACGGCGCGGACCTGCCGGTTCATTACAACCCGGGCGACTCCGACTCGCCGATGTTCGGCGGCAACTCCAACTGGCGCGGCCCGATCTGGTTCCCCGTCAACGTCCTGCTCACCGACGCCCTGCGCACCTATGCCGCCGGGATGGCGGCCGACGTCCAGGTCGAGTTTCCGCACGGCTCGGGGAGCTATATCGGCGTCGCCGCGGTCGCGGAGGCCATCGAGGACCGGCTCATCGGCCTCTTCCGCCTGGGCCCCGATGGTCGTCGACCGAGCGACCCACGCGACATCCCGACCGGACCCTTGTGGCAGGCACATCCGACCTTCAGCGAGTACTTCCACGGCGACACCGGCGCAGGTCTCGGCGCCTCGCACCAGACCGGGTGGACCGCGCTCGTCGCCAACCTGATCTGCCGTTGGGATGAGGAGCCGTAACGGCCCTCGCGGGCATCCAGGGTCCGTAGAGTCGAGGGAACAGCGCCGCGCGGCTCGGCGTTGAGTCCGAGCGGAACGGGCGGTGCCAGATGTCGCCCAGCGATCCCGAGCAGGAGGGGACCCATGTCCATCAACGAATCCCTCAAGAAGACCATCGACGATCTCGATCTCGACCGCCGGGTCGAGGACCTGAACCGGCTGGCGAAGAAGACTCTCGAGGACGCCAAGGCGCAAGCTAGTGCCCTCGCCGCCGACAACCGCGGCAAGGTCGACGACTGGGTGGCCAAGGCTACCGAGGCCGTGGACGCCCGCACTGACGGGAAGTACCACGACAAGATGCAGAAGTTCTCAGTCGCCGTGGGCAATGCCGTGGACAAGGTCGCCGAGCGCGGTCCGGGCCGCTCCTCGCCCGCCGACTCGGCCTTCGACGACGCGGCCAACGCCGGCATGCCGGGCACGGCCTTCGCTCCGGAGTTCCCGCCGGCCGACGCCCGGCAGGACGCGACCGACCCGGCCGGATCTGTTGACGATTCCCGGGCCGAGGCGCCGGCCTCCGCGGCGGACGCCACCGACCGCGAAGGCCTGGGCTGGCCCGAGGGCGACGGCCGCGTCGGCTGATCCCGGCGCATCGGGCATACGGCAGGGGCCCGCGTCACTCATTTCTCTCCGGATGCCGAAAGGTTGAGGTTCGGAGTGCCTAGAAAGTCACCCGAACCTCAACAAAGTGGCATCCGGAGAGAAATGGGAGGTCAGTTGAGCAGGCCGCCAAGCATGCTGCCTGAGCCGCCGCTCTGCTGCTGGTGGCCCCCGTCGGTGACGGACTCACTCGGCTGGACCAGGACATAGCCCTGCCCGGAGAAGGCCATTTGCAGCAGTTCGCCGGTGCCGCCGCGGATCATCGAGCCGATCCCGCCGGTGTCGACGCGCACATCCATCCGCACGCCATTGGTCCACATGACGACCGCCTGCGCGTCGCCGAAGGTGGGGGAGGAGGCGACGTCAAGGGCAACCGGGTCACCCTTGGTGGTGATCGCGACATAGCCCGTGCCGCGCAGCGAGACGTTGTAGAGGCCTCCGGTCATCGCCGCGCCGCGCGCCTGGATGCGGTGAATGTCCCACTGGATGGAGTTGCTGAAGGCCAGCACGTTGTTGCCATTGACGGAGATCGCGTCCTCTTGGAGGTACATGATCTGCACTTCGCGATTGTCATCGGCGAGGAAGAGATCGCCCTGGCCCGAGCAGGTCATCATCGAGACGCCCTCGCCGGAGACCGCGGACTTGAACATCCGACCGAGGCCGGAGCTCTGCTTGGTGAAGCGGACATCGCCCTGATAGGCCACCATCGAGCCGGCCTTGGCCATCACCTCTCCGTAGCGCATGTCGACCCGGAGCATCTTCTTGTTCTGCAATGAGAACGGATCTTGCGTTTCCTTCTCGCGGAAGTCCTGAAAAAGCGACCCGTGAATGGTCATCTCATCTCCCCATCGGGTTCGTGGCCGCCGGTGGACGGCCTCGCTCAAACCGTAGCGCCGAGGCGGGCTGCGGCATATCGTTTCCACAAATCAAGGTGTCCGACGAAGGAGTGTGCGATGGGGTTCCTGGACAAGGCGAAAGCCGCGGCAATGGACCTGCAGCAGAAGGCCGATGCGGCGATGGCCAACTCGGGGATGATGGGCGGCAGCCCCATGGGGGGCGGGCCGATGGGGGGCGGGGGTATGCCGGGTGGTCCCGCCGATCGCCTGCTGCGTGATCTCGGGGTGCTCACCTATCTCAACGCGATGGGGCGCCCCGGCTCGGCCGAGGACTACCAGCGGGTGATGGAGCAATTGCGCTCGCTGGAATCCAGTGGCGGACTGAACCTCTCGCTTTCCCCGGCGGCCCCTCCCGGCTATGGCGCACCGGGCGCGCCGCCGCCCCCGCCCGGTGCCGTTGCCGCGGCCGCCGCTGCGGCCTCTGCTGCGCCGCCGCCACCTGTCGCCGCCCCGCCTCCCGCAGCTCCGATGCCCGCGCCGGTGGGAGATGCGCCAATGGGTGGGTATGCCGCCCCGCCGCCCCCGCCCGTGCCGTCGCCTGCTGCGGAGGCCGGAGAGACAGGAGCTGCCGCGGCGGATGAGGCGAACGGACCGGGGGCCGAGGGCACGGCATACCCCGACCCCACCTTCGACGAGACGCCCAATGGCGACGTGCTCGCGGACTCCACCATCGTCGATGTGCAGGAGCAGATCACCGACCTCGGTGGCGGCGGTGGAACGGCCCCGCCGCCACCCCCGCCCTCCTGGGCCTGAGCGGCCCCAGCGACCCTGCCAGCCTGAGGTAGCCTTGAGGGCATGGCAGGGTCGTTGCTGCTTAGTCAGCCGCGCTGACGCGACCGAGAGGACGTCACCGCGGCATACCCCTTCGTGTCCGGAGGGGTTTTTTGATGCCTGAGCAGCACCACCGAATGATGACGAGAGAGTCGATGAGCGAGACGCCGCACCGCTATACGCCCGAGCTGGCCCAGGAGATCGAGGTCGCCTGGCAGGACCGCTGGGAGGAGGAGGGCACCTATCACGCCCCCAACCCGACCGGTTCGCTCGCCGACCCGCAGGCCGTGGCCGAGCTGAGCGGCGGACCGCTCTTCGTGCTCGACATGTTCCCGTATCCCAGTGGCGCTGGCCTGCACGTCGGCCACCCGCTGGGCTATATCGCCACCGATGTTTATGCCCGCTACCAGCGGATGCTCGGCAAGAACGTCCTGCACGCGCTGGGTTATGACGCCTTCGGCCTGCCGGCGGAGCAGTATGCCGTGCAGACCGGCCAGCACCCGCGCAAGACGACAGAGGACAATATCGCCACGATGCGCCGGCAGTTGCGGCGCCTGGGCCTGGGCCACGACGACCGTCGTTCGGTCGCCACGACGGACCCGGAGTTCTATCGCTGGACGCAGTGGATCTTCTTGCAGATCTTCAACTCCTGGTTCGACGCCGACGCCGATGCCGGGCGCGGGAAGGCACGTCCGATCGCCGAGCTGATCTCGGCCTTCGCGGCGGGCGAGCGGGAGGTGCCCGGCGGACGGGACTGGGCCGAGTTGAGCGACGCCGAGCGCGCGACCGTCATCGACGATCACCGACTGGCGTATGTCTCGCAGGCCCCTGTCAACTGGTGCCCCGGGCTGGGCACGGTGCTGGCCAATGAGGAGGTCACCGCCGACGGCCGCAGCGATATCGGCAACTTCCCGGTCTTCCGCCGCAATATGCGCCAGTGGATGATGCGGATCACGACCTATTCCGACCGGCTGCTGGACGACCTGGACCGGCTGGACTGGCCGGAGAAGGTCAAGCTGATGCAGCGCAACTGGATCGGTCGCAGCCGGGGGGCGCAGGTGCGCTTCCCGATCGCGGGCTCCGACGAGGGCATCGATGTCTTCACAACCCGCCCAGACACGCTCTTCGGTGCGACCTTCATGGTGCTGGCGCCCGAGCATCCGTTGCTGGAAACACTTGTCCCCGAGGGGGATTGGCCGGAGGGCACGAAGCCGGCCTGGACGGGAGGTGCGGCCTCTCCGAGGGCGGCAGTCACGGCATACGCCTCCGCGGCAGCGGGCAAGACGGATCTGGAGCGGCAGGCGGAAGGCAAGGGCAAGACCGGCGTCTTCACCGGCGGCTTCGCGATCAACCCGACCAATGGGGAGCGGATTCCGGTCTTCGTCGCGGACTACGTGCTGATGGGTTATGGCACCGGCGCGATCATGGCCGTGCCCGCGCAGGACCAGCGCGACTGGGACTTCGCGATCACCTATGACCTGCCGATTGTGCGGACCGTGCAGCCGGGCGAGGGCCACGACGAGTCGACCGCCTTCACCGGCGAAGGCCCGGCGATCAACAGCGCCAACGACGAAATCTCCTTGAACGGCAAGGGAATTGCCGAGGCGAAAGCCGAGATGATCGCCTGGCTTGAGGCCAAGGGGATCGGCGAGGGCACGACGACCTACAAGCTGCGCGATTGGCTCTTCTCTCGCCAGCGCTACTGGGGCGAGCCGTTCCCAATCGTGTATGACGAGTCCGGTCACGCCATCGGGCTGCCGGAGTCGATGCTGCCCGTGCAGTTGCCGGAGGTCGACGACTACCGGCCGCAGGCGCTGGATCCCGATGACGACATCTCCGAGCCGGTGCCGCCGCTCGCGCGGGCGACCGAGTGGACGAGCGTTGAGCTCGACCTCGGCGACGGTGTGAAGACCTATCGTCGCGAGCTCAATGTCATGCCGCAGTGGGCCGGGTCCTGTTGGTATGAGCTGCGTTATCTCGATCCGCGCAACGAAGAGGCTTTCGTGGCGCCGGGGAACGAGGACTACTGGATGGGGCCGCGCGAGAGCGCCGTTGCCGGTGCGCCGGCAGGTTCGCGCGATGTCGGTGGGGTCGGGTTGTATGTCGGTGGGGTCGAGCACGCGGTGCTGCACTTGTTGTATGCCCGTTTCTGGCACAAGGTGCTCTTCGACCTGGGCCACGTCTCGTCGGAGGAGCCTTTCCGGCGGCTCTACAACCAGGGCTATATCCAGGCCTATGCCTTCCGCGACGGTCGCGGGCAGACGGTCCCGGCCGCTGAGGTGCAGGAGCACGCGGGCGCCGATGGCGAACTGACCTGGTCGTGGCAGGGCGAGCCCGTCTTCCGGGAGTACGGCAAGATGGGCAAGTCTCTGAAGAACATCGTCACGCCCGATGACATGTATGCACAGTATGGCGCCGACACCTTCCGCCTCTACGAGATGGGCATGGGGCCGCTGGATCAGTCGAAGCCGTGGGAGACCCGGGCGATCGTCGGCAGCCAGCGCTTCCTGCAACGCGTGTGGCGCAACGTGATTGACGAAGAGACGGGTGCTTTGCGCGTGGTTGACGCGCCCATGGATGCGGCCACGGAGCGAGCGCTGCACAAGGCGATCGATGCGGTGGGCGGTGACTATGCGGGCTTGTCCTTCAACACCGCGATCGCGCGGTTGACGGAGTTCAACAACGCGTTGACGCGGCTAGAGACGGTGCCGCGCGAGGCGGCTGAGAAGCTGGTGCTGATGGTGGCGCCGATGGCTCCGCATATCGCCGAGGAGTTGTGGGCGCGGCTGGGGCACCCGGAATCCCTTGTGCGAGAGACCTTCCCGGTGGCCGACCCGGCCTTACTCGTCGACGAGACGGTCACCTGCGTCCTGCAGATCAAGGGCAAAGTGCGCGACCGGATCGAGGTCTCGCCGTCGATCTCCGAAGACGAGCTGCGCGAGCTGGCGCTCGCGCGGCCGCGGATCGCCGAGGCGATTGCCGGTGGCGTGCGGACGGTCATCGTGCGCGCGCCGAAGCTGGTCAACGTCGTGCCGTTGTAGGTCGTCCCCGGTTGGCCGTCGGCTAAGTCGCCGACTCGACGGCGGCCTCTTGTTCGTCCTGACTCTCGGCGTGGCTCGCTGGGCAACTGAGTGTGGGCATGTTTGTCCACAGGCTCGGGCGGCTGATCGGGGTTATCCACGGATTTTGGCGACCCCTGGTGGCTGGCCGATGTCATTCTTACGTTGGGGGACATGACATTTGGCCACCGCGAAGATCCGGCGCAGCGCCTGCGGGCGATCCTGCGCGAGGCGCTACCCGAGGACGATCCGGGGGCTGACGACCTCGTGGGGGTGCCAGCTGGTCGGCACTCGCGGCCGCCGGTCGTGTCGATGCCCTTGGGGCTGCGCGAGCGCTTCACGGCGGTGCCCCACCCGGTGGTCCTGGCCTTCCTCGTTGCCTCGCTGATTGCGGGCGCGATCCTCGGGCTACGGGTAGCTCGGGCCGAGGCCGGGGCGCAGCCGATCGCGCCGCTGGCGTCGACGTCCTCGACGGGGGCTCCTGGTGCTGTTGCGACGGGGGATGGGGGAGGATCTGCGCGGCCATCCGCAACGGATAGCGGCTCGTTGGCGACGGTCCTGGTGCATGTCGTTGGCCAGGTTCGCTCACCGGGAGTGGTGCGCGTTCCGGCCGGAGCCCGGGTGCTCGACGCCATCGAGGCGGCCGGTGGGGCTGGGTCGAAAGCCGATCTCGCCGCCGTCAATCTCGCGAGACCCGTCGTGGACGGTGAGCAGGTGCGGGTCCCGAAACCGGGTGAGGACGTGCCTGGCGCGGTTGGCCCGACAGGGGGTGCATCGTCGCCCGGCGCGAGCGCCAAAGTGTCGCTCAACACGGCCGACCTGTCCGCCCTCGACAGTTTGCCCGGCGTCGGACCTGTTCTGGCGCAACGGATTCTGGACTGGCGAGCGCAGAATGGGAAGTTCGCCAGCATCGACCAACTCGGTGAAGTCAGCGGCATCGGCGAGAAGCTCCTGGCCCAACTCACCCCCTTGGTTGTGCTCTGAACGTGCTCTCCCGGACCCGCGATCGCCGCGTCGTCGTCGACGACAACGGGCACGTGTGGCGAGTCCGTCCGGCGCCCAAGCGCACGGCGCCCAAGCGTCGGGTGGATCTGCGACTGCTGGCTCCCGCATTGGCGGCCTGGGCGCTCATCGCGACGACGCTGGGCACCGGGGCACGCGGGAGATGCGTGGCCGCAGTCAGCCTGCTCGCTGTGGGTGCCGCGATGGCCTGGTGGGGTCGGCCACGCCACAGGCGCGGACACCGCCCCGCTCTGTGGGCAGCTTTGTGCCTCTGCGTCATGGGTATGACGCTGCTCGCCGCTGGGGCCGCCGACGCTCAGCGCCGGGCCGGCCAGGTCGACGATCTTGCGCGTGTTCAGGCGGTCGGGCGCATTGAGGGTCGGGTTGTTGGCGAGCCGATTGACATCGGGAACGGCCGAAATGTCTTGCGGCTCAAAGTTGAATCCATGACGGCACGTGGTGTCACAACTCGCGAAGCTGCCCAGATCCTCGTCGTCGGCGATCAACGGTTCGCCGGCCTGACCTGGCAGCAACCGATCTCGGTGCTGATGCGGCTGCGCCCAGCGGACCCCGCGGAGCCCATCCTGGCCGTCGGGAAACCGCTCGCGGCGCCACGCCTGCGAGGCGGGCCGACGCGCGCGGTCGGGTGGTCCGCATACGTCCGGGAGCGGCTCGGAAACGCGGTGGCCGACTTGCCTGCGGATGCCGCCGGATTGGTGCCAGCCATGGTCTTCGGCGATACCTCGCGCTCGCCGCCCGAACTCACGGACGACATGCGTGACGCCGGTCTCGCTCATCTTTCAGCCGTGAGCGGCGCAAACGTGAGTTTGCTGCTCGTCGCGGTCCTGCCGCTGCTTGCGCTGGTGGGCGTGCCGCGTCGCGGCCGGCCGGCCTGCCTGCTCGTCGTGATCATCGCCTTCGTCATCGTGACGCGCCCGGAGCCCAGCGTCATCCGCGCTGCGGTGATGGGGTCGATCGGCGTCCTCGCGGTCCTGCGGTCCACCCGGGCGGCCGGGGCGCCCGCCCTGGCCGCCGCGATCGTTGTGCTGCTGATGGTCGACCCCTGGCTGGCGCGCAATGCGGGCTTCGCGCTCTCGGTGCTCGCCACCTTAGGGCTTGTGCTCTTCGCTGCGCCGTGGACGGCCGCCTTAGCGAAACGGCTTCCCGGCCGTTCGCCGGTCGTCGCTGCCGCTCTGGTGGTGCCGATGGTGGCGCAGTTGGCGACGGCGCCGATCGTGGTCATCCTCCAAGGCAAAGTCAGCGTCGTCGGGGTGCCCGCGAACATCCTGGCCGCCCCGCTGGTCGCACCCGTGACCATCGCAGGGCTGGTGCTGGCGGTGCTGTCCAGCGTCGGGCTGCCCACCGGGCCGCTGGCGTGGCTCCCGGGCGCCCCTGCCCTCGCCATTGCGGAGGTCGCGCATCGCGCCGCCGCTGTGCCGTGGGCCAGTGTGGGATGGCCCGAAGGAGCCTGGGGCGCAGCGCTATTGGCTGCACTCACCATCGCGGGGCTGCTCGGCAGCCGGCGCATCGCGTATGAAGCTCACGCCCACCCTGGGCCCGCAGTGGTGGCTTTGACGCTCGTGCTCGGAGGGACCCTCCCGGTGGGTTCCATGGCGTGGCCGCCCGGTCCGTGGCAACTGGTGGCCTGCGATGTCGGCCAAGGGGATGCGCTCGTCCTGGCGACCACGCCCGGCCATGCGGTGCTTGTCGATGCCGGACCTGAGCCGCGCGCGGTCGACCGCTGCCTGCGACGCCTTGGCGTGCGCGTGCTCGATCTCGTTGTGCTGACCCACTTCCACGCCGACCATGTCGACGGTCTCGCTGGGGCGTTGCGGGGTCGATCTACCGCAGCCATCGTTGTCTCGCCGGTCGCCGAACCCGCCGATCGGGTTGCCGCTGTGCACCGGCTCGCGGGGGCGCGCGGCATACCCATCCAGGAAGCAGCGCTGGGGCAGGAGTTCGCGTTGGGGCCGCTAAAGCTGCGGGTGCTCGCGCCCGTCCGGCCGATTATCGCGGGCTCCATCCCGAACAATGCAAGCATCGTGTTGAGTGCCCACAGCGGGGATCTCGACGCCCTGCTCACGGGCGATATCGAGAAGGAAGCCGGCGCCGCGTTACGAACCTCGCTCCTGAAAAGCCCTGCAGTACAAGCGCATTACGACGTGGTCAAGGCGGCGCACCACGGCTCGGCCAATATCGACCCGGAGCTCATGTCGATGGAGGCGGCGCCGTTGACGCTGATCAGCGTCGGTGCCGACAACGATTACGGTCACCCGTCACCACGACTACTCGAGCTTGAGGCAAATCTGGGAAGCACCGTCCTGCGCACCGATCTCTCGGGAGATATCGCCGTCTGGGTCGAGGGCGAGCACGTGCTCACCCGCACCACTCACAGGTGATAGTCGAGGACTGCTTCGGAGTCGACACGATCGGCGGCGACGGCGGGGAAGGTCGGCAGCAGATCCGGCGAACCGGCGACATCGGTCAAGGCCTCAAGGGCGGCCGCCACGGCCGGAACATGCTGCAGGTCGGCGGTTGTCACCGCCACAATCTCGCGTCGCGACGCGGGGACAACCGGACGGATCACGACATCCGGATTGAAAGCGGTGCGCGCGATCAAGTCGGGAATCAGGGCAACGCCCAACCCAGCGGCGACCAAGCCCTGAACGGCGACATAGTCCTCGGTCTCGAAGCTCACCGCAGGTGTGAACCCGGCCCGCCCGGCGAGATCGAGCAGATGCCCGCGGCACCGCGGGCAGCCGGCGATCCAGGCGGCATCGGCCAGGGCGCGCAGGGGCACCGGCTCCTCCAAGCTGGCCAGCGCATGGTCGGTGGGCAGCGCGACAAGCACTTCGTCGTCGAGCAGATGCCGAGTCACGAAGATGTCGAGATCTTCCTCGCCGCGGGCCACATCGGTGCCGGCATAGGTGAAGGCCACGGCCAGATCACACTCGCCGGCGCGCAGCGCCGCGAGCGACTCGGGCGGCTCGGCCTCCGTGAAGGTCATTGACACCCCGGGAAAGCGATCCCGCACCAGGGCCAAGGCCTTCGGCACCAAGGTCGCGGAGGCCGACGGGAAAGCCGACAGGCGCACGCGTCCGGCCCGCAGACCCGCGAGCGCCGCTACCTCCTCCTCGGCGGCGTCCAGCGCCGCCAGGACGGTCCCGGCGTGCCGTGCGAGGGCGTGCCCGGCTTCGGTCAGCCGGACAGTGCGTCCAACGCGATCGACCAAGGGCGTGCCAACCCGCTGTTCCAGCCGCCGAACCATCTGCGAGATCGCCGGCTGCGAATAGCCCAGCGAGGCCGCAGCCGAGGTGAAGCTGCCCTCGTCGGCGATGGCGCGCATCACGCGGAGCCCGGCAGCATCGATCATCGGGCAACCATAATGCAGCGTTATAGGCCAGCCCGAAGAACTACCTGAGGCGCGGCATACTGACGGGGTGTCCGCGTCGCCCACCCATGTCGCGCAACTCGCGGCATACCTCGGCTCCGGGCCGCCGCTGGTCTTGACCGGCGCGGGCATCAGCACTGATTCCGGTATCCCGGACTACCGCGGCCCGGATGGAACGCGCCGGGTGACCCCGATGTCGCATCAGGAGTTCGTCTCCAGTGCGGCTGCGCGGCAACGCTATTGGGCCCGGTCGTATGCCGGGTGGTTACGTTTCGCCGCCGCTCGCCCCAATCGCGGGCACCGGGCCGTTGCCGCCCTGCAGTCCGACGGCCGGGTCGGCACGGTCATCACCCAGAATGTCGACCTGCTCCATCAGGTGGCCGGCGCCCGGGATGTCGTGGACTTGCACGGCCGCTTAGCCGATGTCGTCTGTCTGGACTGCTCGGCCCGCTATCCGCGCGAGCAGATCCAGGCCTGGCTCGCCGAGGCCAACCCGCAGGCGGCCGACGGCATCGACCGCGATCCCGGCGGTGGATCGCGGGTCTCGGCGCAGATCCGCCCGGACGGCGATGTCGTGCTCGCCCCCGAACTCATCGAGGGATTCCGCAGTCCCCGCTGTCTGGTATGCCGTGGCGACCGGCTCAAGCCCGATGTCGTCTTCTTCGGAGCCAGCGTGCCGCCGGAGCGCGTCGCGCACTGCTTCGAGTTGACGGATGCGGCGTCCGGCTTGCTCGTGATTGGTTCTTCGCTGATGGTGATGAGCGGCTTGCGTTTCGTCAAAAGGGCTGCGGCACAAGGCAAACCAATCGCTATCGTCACCAAGGGACCGACACGCGGCGATGACCTCGCCACCCTGCGGATCGACGCCGACATCTCCCCGCTGCTGCACGCAGTGGCGTCCGAGGTTACGGCCCTGGCCTGAGGCACCGAAAGCACAGGGGCGCACCCCAAGGGGTGCGCCCCTGTGTCTGAATCAGACGCGTCGCAGGACGGCCGTGACCTTGCCGAGGATCGTCGCGTGATCGCCGTCGATGGGGGAGAAGGCGGCGTTGTGCGGCATCAGCCACACCTTGCCGTCCTTGCGCTTGAACGTCTTTACCGTCGCCTCGCTGTCCAAGAGCGCGGCGACGATATCGCCATTGTCGGCGGTGGGCTGCTGCCGCACGACGACCCAGTCGCCATCGCAGATCGCGGCGTCGATCATCGAGTCACCGACGACCTTGAGCAGGAAGAGCGATCCCTCGCCGACGATCTGCCGCGGCAACGGGAAGACGTCCTCGACGACCTCCTCTGCGGTGATCGGCACGCCGGCCGCAATCCGGCCGAGCACCGGGACATATGACGCCTCGGGCCGAGCGTCGCCCGAACCGGTTTCGTCGATGAATTGCTCCTCCACGTGGTCCCCGGGCCGGTAGCCCCGGGCTTTGGGGGCGTCCGGCGAGACGACCTCGATCGCGCGCGGGCGGTGCGGGTCGCGCCGGAGGTAGCCCTTGCGTTCCAGGGCGTGCAACTGATGGGCAACAGAACTAGGAGAAACCAGGCCGACGGCTTCGCCGATCTCACGGATGCTCGGGGGGTAGCCGCGCCGGTCGATGCTGTTGCGGATCACCTCAAGGACGCGTCGCTGCCGCACCGTCAGGGCCTCGCCGCCGTCGCGTTCGGGCAGTGAATGGACCTGGCCGCTGCCATCCTCTGTGCTCATCGCTGCCTTCCGTCCCTTTCGTAGATCGCATTTTCCCTGCTCAGAGGGGCTGTCAGTGCCCCCTGTCAGGCTTTCTGCCATGACCTTGAGCCTAGGGGGTCGACGCGTTCAGATCAAACATCTGTACGAGCGTGTCTTGCTCCTCGGGCTCGGATCGTGCTAGACATCGTACAACCGTGCTATCGAACGAACATTCGATAGACACGCCGAAGGGAGATAGGGATATGAGCGCAGCAATCGCTTGGGATGGTGTCGAGGCAGGGCGCCTCGTGGGAACTCGTGGTGGGCGCTCCCGTGGCCACCTTCGCCTGGTGCCGACCCCTGCGCCAGCGCGGGTGGCCCCGTCGCGGCCGGTGCGTCCAGAGGCTACTGGTTTCCGCTTGACCCGCCTCGGTCGACTGTCGATCACCCTCTTTGTGGCGGTCGCGCTCTGTGCGAGCCTGGCCCTTGCGTATGCCGCGGGGTCCGGCGCTGCGGTCGGCTCGGGAAGCGGGGAGCGGGTCGTCGTCGTCCAGTCCGGCCAGACCCTCTCCGGCCTGGCCCAGACCTATCTGCCCGAGCGCGGGATCGTCAACGCCATCTCGGCGATTCAGGTGGCCAATGGGCTCTCGAGCGACCGGCTTCTCGCTGGTCAGCGGCTCGTCATTCCGGCGCGCTGAGGCCTCGCTGACGGCTGGTGGGACGCCGCCACGCCGGTGGACCCAAAGGGTTGACGTAGTGGCTACTTTCTCCGTAGAGTCCTACATCTAGTGGTTACACGCATGTAGTTCGTCCACATCTAGTGCACATCCGCAGCGTTGTTACTCACAGGTTGTCCCCATCTTGTCCCCGGTGTCATCCCCAACGTCGCGTAGATCGGAGTCGTCGTGCACTGTCCGTTCTGCCGTCACACCGACTCTCGCGTCGTGGATTCGCGCACCAGTGACGACGGGGCGCAGATCCGTCGGCGCCGCCAGTGCCCGGACTGCAATCGCCGGTTCACGACGATCGAGACGGCCGGACTGACGGTCGTCAAGCGCTCGGGTGTTTCCGAACCGTTCAGCCGAGCCAAGGTCCTCGCCGGCGTCCGGAAGGCCTGCCAGGGTCGCCCGGTCTCCGAGGACGACCTGGCGCTGCTGGCTCAGCTGGTCGAAGAGAGCGTGCGCTCCGCCGGCAATGCCGAGGTCGATGCCCACGACGTGGGGATGGCCATCCTCGGGCCGCTTCGCGACCTTGACGAGGTCGCCTACCTCCGCTTCGCGAGCGTCTATCAGGCGTTCGACTCGCTGGAGGATTTCGAGGCGGCCATCACGCTGCTGCGGGCCGAGCGCAGCCCGGTCGACGATCCGCTGATCGGCGCCCCATAGGACTCCCGGGCGCCGGTCGCGATGCGCGGCCGGTGCCCGGTGACCACACGACATACGCACCACCACACCACCCAGGAGAGAGATCCATGACGGAGACCGCCCGTCCCAGTGCCGCCCGTTCCGGAAAGGCCAAGGGCCTGACGATGCAACGCATCTACACCACCGCCGGCGTGCACCCCTACGACGCGGTCACCTGGGAGAAGCGCGACATCAACCAGACCAACTGGAAGACCGGCGAGGTCATCTTCGACCAGAAGGGCGTGGAGTTCCCCGAGTTCTGGTCGGTCAACGCTTCGACGATCGTCACGACCAAGTACTTCCGTGGCGCCGTCGGCACCGAGGCGCGCGAGCACAGCCTGCGCCAGCTCATCGACCGCGTCGTGCTGACCTACACCAAGGCCGGCAAGGAGCACGGATATTTCGCGAGCGACGAAGACGCCGAGATCTTCGAGCACGAGCTCACCCACGCCCTGCTGCATCAGGTCTTCTCGTTCAACTCCCCGGTGTGGTTCAACGTCGGCACCCCGAGCCCGCAGCAGGTCAGTGCTTGCTTCATCCTCTCCGTCGACGACTCGATGGACAGCATCCTCAACTGGTACAAGGAAGAGGGCTTCATCTTCAAGGGCGGCTCCGGCGCTGGCCTGAACCTCTCGCGCATCCGTTCCAGCAAGGAGCTGCTCTCCTCCGGCGGCACCGCCTCCGGCCCGGTCTCCTTCATGCGTGGCGCTGACGCCTCCGCCGGCACCATCAAGTCCGGTGGCGCTACCCGCCGCGCCGCCAAGATGGTCGTCCTCGATGTCGACCACCCGGACATCTACGAGTTCGTGGAGACCAAGGCCCGCGAAGAGGACAAGATTCGCGCGCTGCGCGACGCCGGCTTCGACATGGACCTCGGCGGGCGAGACATCGTCTCGGTCCAGTACCAAAACGCCAACAACTCCGTCCGCGTCACCGACACCTTCATGCGCGCGGTCGAGGAGGGCACCTCCTTCGGTCTGACCTCGCGCAAGGATGGCTCGGTCATCGAGGAGGTCGACGCGCGCGACCTGATGCGCAAGATCTCCGAGGCGGCGTGGGAGTGCGCCGACCCGGGCATTCAGTACGACGACACGATCAACGACTGGCACACCAACCCCGAGACCGGCCGGATCACCGCGTCCAACCCGTGCAGCGAGTACATGTCGCTCGACAACTCTTCCTGCAACCTCGCGTCGCTGAACCTGCTGAAGTTCCTCAAGGACGACGACACCTTCGATGCCGCGACCTTCCAGAAGGTCGTCGAGCTGGTCATCACGGCGATGGATATCTCCATCTGCTTCGCCGACTTCCCGACCGAGTCCATCGGCAAGACCACCGTCGACTACCGCCAGCTCGGCATCGGCTACGCCAACCTCGGCGCCCTGCTCATGGCCACCGGTCATGGGTATGACAGCGAGGGCGGCCGCGCGCTCGCGGCGAGCATCACCTCGCTGCTGACCGGGGCGGCATACAAGCGCTCGGCGGAACTCGCCGGCATCGTCGGCCCGTATGCCGGGTACGCCCGCAATGCCGACGCGCACAAGCGCGTCATGCGCAAGCACCAGGCGGCCAATGATGTCGTGCGCACCCGCCACACGATGGACGCCGACATCCACAAGCTCGCCACGAAGGCGTGGGATGACGTCATCAAGCTCGGCGAGAAGAATGGCTACCGCAACGCGCAGGCCTCGGTGCTCGCCCCGACCGGGACCATCGGCTTCATGATGGATTGCGACACCACGGGCATCGAGCCGGACTTCTCCTTGGTGAAGTTCAAGAAGCTCGTCGGCGGCGGCTCGATGCAGATCGTCAACCTGACGATCCCGCGCGCGCTGAAGAAGCTCGGCTACACCGGCGAGACCATCGAGGCGATCGTCGAGTACATCGCGGACAAGGGTCACGTCGTTGGCGCCCCCGGCCTGAAGACCGATCACTATGAAGTCTTCGACACCGCGATGGGCGAGCGCGCCATCTCCCCGATGGGTCACGTGCGGATGATGGCGGCGACCCAGCCGTTCCTGTCCGGTGCCATCTCCAAGACCGTCAACCTGCCCGAGACCGCCACGGTTGAGGAGATCGAGGACGTCTATGTCCAAGGCTGGAAGCTCGGTCTGAAGGCGCTGGCCGTCTACCGCGACAACTGCAAGGTCGGCCAGCCGCTGTCCGACGCCGGGTCGACCGCCAAGGACAAGGAAGCCGCCGCGGCCGCGCCCGCTGCTGCCCCCGTCGTCGAGAAGGTCGTCTACCGCCCCACCCGCGAGCGACTGCCGAAGCGCCGGACCTCCCAGACCACGTCGTTCGCGGTCGGTGGCGCCGAGGGCTACCTCACGGCCGGGACGTATGAGGATGGTCGCCTCGGCGAGGTCTTCCTCAAGTTCGGCAAGCAGGGCTCGACGCTCGCCGGTGTCATGGACGCCTTCTCGATCGTCACCTCGGTCGCGCTGCAGTATGGCGTGCCCTTGGAGACCTTCGTCGAGAAGTTCACGAACATGCGCTTCGAGCCGGCCGGTATGACGGACGACCCGGATGTGCGCATGGCGCAGTCCCTCATGGACTACGTCTTCCGCCGCCTCGCGCTCGACCACCTCGACTTCGAGACCCGCTCCTACTACGGCATCCACACCGCCGACGAGCGCGCCCGCCAACTCGAGACCGGCTCGTATGCCCCGGCCGAGGAGTCGAACGAGGAACTCGAGGAGGAGTTGGAGTCGATGGCCCAGGGCATCGGCAGTTCCGCCCCGAAGAAGACCGCCGAGGCCAAGCAGACCCCGGAGCAGGCGGGCGTGCACCGCCTCGACGCCTCCCAGGTCCACTCCGGCGCCGGCGCCGCCTCGGCCCGCGAGGTCAGCGCGGACGTCCACAGCTCGGCCGACCTGCTCGCGAAGTTCGGCAACAGCAAGGCCGCCGACGCCCCGATGTGCATGACCTGCGGCACCAAGATGCGTCCCGCCGGCTCCTGCTACGTCTGCGAAGGCTGTGGCTCCACCTCCGGCTGCAGCTGAGTAGCCGAATCAGGTAGGCAACGAATGGGGCCGGTCGTCGACGACGACCGGTCCCTTTTCGTGCGGTTGCCCGTTGGTGGGAAGCGGCTCGTCGAGCACCGAGGAAGCGCTGAGTTAGCGGTGGAGCGCTGAATACGTGGCGGAGCATAGGTATAGCAGCGCTCCGCTGCGATATGAGCGCTCCGCGGAGAGGTGCGCGCTCGGCCGCGGCCTCGGAGTAGCAGTCAGGCCCGCTCAGGCGCTGAGGAAGCCCTGGAAGCGTTGATCGAGTCGGTCGCGGTCGGGCTGGTCGCTGCCTTTGACCGGCACGTGCAGAGTCCGGCCGTCCATTTCTTGCAGGCCATGCTTCAGCATGGGACCGTCGACTTCTCTAAGAAGACGGCGATTGACCCGCACGACATAGTCCGGGCTAATGCCGAGGAGTTGGCGGTCATATGCGGCGTGGTGAATCTTGCACAGACTGAGCCCGTTCGTGACGACGGGATCGCCCCAGTCATTGGCATCCTCGATGATGTGCGCTGCGTCCAGCAGCTCTACATGCTTCAAAACGCATATGGCGCAACGCCGTTCGTAGGCCAACATGACCCGTGCCCGGAAAGCCGGCTGGTGCACGCGCTGCCGTACGAGACGGGTTGCATAGGCCTTCTCGACCGCCGACATCGTGCTCTCGCTCGGGATAGCGCGAATGGACTCATCGAGCGCCAGCGTGAACTCGCGAACGATGGGGTTGTTCCCCACGACATACACGGGGAAGGTCGGGACATACCAGTTGGGCATTACCTTCGTATAGCGAATGAGGGGCAGGCCGAACTCGAAGGCCCGGACCATCTTGGTGTTCTTACCGTCGCTCGACCCCGCCTTGCCCTGGTAGGCGTAATGGAGGAGTCCGCCTTCCTCCTCGCGATCGTTATATGGACCGTCGGGAGAGGTTGTGATCGCGAGTGTCGCCGTGAGCGCACTGGGGTTCCAGATGCCGCCGCCGCCAGGATCGATCAGGCGCCACCGGGTGCCATCGGGGAGGGGAAAGTCGCCCAGTTCCTCCAGGTGGATCGCCCCGCCGAGTTCCTCCGCGCGGGCCAGCAGGGTGGCAGCGATGACTTCGCGCAGCAGCCGCTCCGCCCGAGCCTCCTGCGCAGCCACCATGAGGGTAGCTAACCAGAGCGGTCGCCGGTCGTCGCGGCGCCGCAGCGCTCCGTTCGCCGTGGAGCGCGGAAATCGTGGTGGAGCGTAGGTATAGCTGCGCTCGGCAGCAAGATGAGCGCTCCGCTGCGAGGTGAGCGCTCGGCCGTCACGCGGCGACGGGAAAGGAAGAGCCGGTGAGTGCCTCGCACAGGGCCCACAGCTGCGCGCCGGCGGAGGTGTCGCGGGCGGCGGCGGAGGAGCCGACAAGCCGCGGGTAGCCGCGCATCTCACCCGGCCCGTTCGGTCCGACATAGCTGCCGCCGGGCAGGTCGGGGAGGGTGGCGGCATACAGCGTGGGCAGGGCACCGAGGTGCGCCGGTTGAGCGACCATGGGGAAGCGGTTCGCGATCCCCATGACCATCCGCTCCATTGGTCGGGCGTGGTTTTGCAGGTTCGTGGCGGCATAGCCCGGGTGCGCGGCCATCGAGCGCACGGGCGAGCCGGCGGCGGTCAGGCGCCGTTGCAATTCGAAGGCGAAGCTGAGGTCGGCGAGCTTGCTCTGGGCGTATGTGGGCCACGAGCGATAGGTGCGCCGCTCGGCGTTGATGTCGTCCAGGGCGAGGCGGCCGGCGCGGTGCATGAGCGAGGACAGGGTGACCACGCGGTCGGTGATCTGGGGCAGGAGCAAGCCGGTGAGCAGGAAGTGGCCGAGCACGTTGGTGGCGAATTGCAACTCGTAGCCCTGCGCCGAGAGCCCATGCGGGACGGCCATGATGCCCGCATTGTTGATCAGCACATCCACCGGGCGCGCGCCGAGTGCCCCCACGAACGAGCGCACCGAATCCAGGTTCGACAAGTCGAGGGCCATCGACTCGTGACGGCCATCGATCGCCGCCCTTGCAGCGTCGGCCTTCTCGACATTCCGGCACGCGAAGATCACGTGAGCACCGCTGGCGCACAATGCTTTTGCGGCCTCTAGCCCGATTCCGGAGTTGGCGCCCGTGATGACGTAGGTGCGACCGGTCTGGTCAGGGATGTCGGCGGCAGTCCATCGAGTCACCCGGTCACGTTAGGCGATCCCGCGCGGCGACGAAGGCAGCGACGCCGGTTCGGACATCCGCGCTCGAGTGCGCCGCCGACAGTTGGACTCGGATGCGCGCAGCGCCTTGGGGGACAACGGGATACGAGAAGGCGATGACATACACACCATCGGCCAACATGGCGTCCGCGATCCGCGTCGCCAGGCGCGCTCCGTCATCGCCCCGGAACATCACGGGGACGATCGGGTGTTCGCCGGGGAGCAACTCGAATCCTGCTTCGGACATCAGCGACCGGAAGAGTTTGGCGTTCTCCTGCAAACGATCCCGGGCGTCCGAGGAATCGCGCGCTAGCGCCAGGGCCGCCCGCGAGCCGGCGACGACCGAGGGCGCGACGGCATTGGAGAACAGATACGGCCGAGAACGCTGGCGCAGCAGGTCGATGATCTCTTGGTGGGCGCTGATGAAGCCACCGGACGCCCCACCCAGGGCCTTGCCCAAGGTGCCACTGAGAATGTCGACTCGCTTCTGTACCCCGAAATGCTCGGGCGTCCCCGCACCAGTGGCCCCGATAAATCCCACCGCATGGGAATCGTCCACCATGACCAACGCGCCGAATTCCTCTGCCAGGTCACAGATTTGGGGTAGTGGGGCCAGCGATCCGTCCATCGAGAAGACCCCATCGGTCACGATGACAATCCGTCGCGCCCCGGCGTCGCGGGCAGCGGTCAACTGCCCCCACAGGTCCGCCATGTCCGCATTGGCATAGCGATACCGCGCGGCCTTGGACAGCCGGATGCCGTCGATCAGGGAGGCATGGTTCAGAGCGTCCGAGATAATCGCGTCACCCTCGCCGAAGAGCACCTCGAAGACGCCGCCATTGGCGTCGAAGCACGACGAATACAGGATCGTGTCGTCCGTGCCCAGGAAGGCCGACAGCTCCGCCTCCAGGTCTTTGTGCTGGGACTGCGTGCCGCAGATGAACCGAACACTCGCCATACCGAAACCCCACTCCTCCAGGGCATTTCGGGCAGCTGCCACGACATCGGGGTGGTCGGCCAGGCCGAGATAGTTGTTGGCGCAGAAGTTCAGGGCTGGCCCTCGGCGGGTCTCGATGTGCGCCGCCTGCGGGCTGGTGAGCTGCCGCTCGTCCTTGAACAGCCCGGCTGCGCGGATCTCCTCGAGCGTCGACAGCAAGTCGGCGCGCAGTTCGCCATACATCTTCAGTCCTCCCAGTTCATGACGACCTTGCCGCACTCACCCGAGCGGGCGATCGCGAAGGCCTGTTCCCAATCCGCGGCCGGCACCCGGTGGGTGATGACCGAGGCGATGGCGTTCGCAAGCGTGGGCGAGGTCTGGAGCATCGCGCTCATCGCGTACCACGTCTCGAACATCTCCCGGCCGTAGATGCCCTTGATTGTCAGCATGTGGGTGATGACGCTGCCCCAGGTGATGGGGAAGGGGCCTTTCGGCAGACCCAGCAGGGCAACTCGACCGCCGTGATTCATATTGTCGATGAGTTCCTCCACGGCGGCCGCGGCTCCCGACATCTCCAGCGCCAGGTCGAAGCCCTCGCGCATGCCGAGCCGCCGCTGCGCGTCCCGCAGTCGTTCGGTGGTCGGGTCGACCACGAGGTCTGCGCCGGCCGCCTGCGCCAGTGCCCGGCGGTATGCGGACGGGTCGCTCACGACGATATTCCTCGCCCCAACATGCCGTGCGATCGCCACGGCCATCACCCCGATCGGGCCGGCGCCGGTGATCAGCACATCCTCGCCGACCATCGGCCACTGCAGCGCCGTATGCGTCGCATTGCCGAAGGGGTCGAAGATCGCGCCGAGGTCCGGGTCCAGGTCGGCGGGCTGGACATAGGCATTGCCGGCAGGGATCGCAACATACTCGGCGAACGCGCCGTCACGGTTTACGCCAACGCCGATCGTGTTGATGCACAGATGTTTTCGGCCGGCTCGGCAGTTGCGACAGTGTCCGCAGACGATATGCCCCTCGCCGGAGACTGCGTCGCCCACGGCGATGCTCCCGGCCGGCACATCCTCCCCGACCTCGATCACCTCGCCGAAGAATTCGTGCCCGACGATCATCGGCGGGCGGATCGTGGTCGCCGCCCACTCGTCCCAGTCATGAATATGCAGGTCGGTCCCGCACAGGCCCGCCCGCCGCACCCGAACCAGGACCTCGCCCGGTCCGCATACTGGCTCCGGAACCTCGGCGATCTCCAGACCAGGACCTGGTCCCGGCTTCACTAACGCGCGCACCTCAGCCTCCTCGGCCCATCTCGGCCACCCTATGTCGGAGCCTGCTGGCAGGATGCGAGGCATGATCGATCACTTCGGCATCAACTGCTCGGACTTCGAGGAAAGCACGCGCTTCTATGACGGAGTCCTGGGCGTGCTCGGGCACTCCAGGCTGATGGACTTCGGCGTGGCCATCGGCTATGGCTCCGAGGGCAGGCCAGCCTTTTGGATCAGCAAATGGCCTGGTGCAGAGCCGAACCGGGAGATGCACGTGGCATTCATCGCGGCCGACCCCGAGACGGTGAAAGCCTTCCACGACAAGGCCATCGCACTCGGCGCCGAAAGTCTGCACGCCCCGCGGCTGTGGCCGGAATACCACCCCGGCTACTTCGGTGCCTTTGTGCGCGACCCCGATGGCAACAACATCGAGGCTGTCTGCCACGACGCATCCGAGGCGGCGAGCTGATCCCCGGCCAGCCCTAGGCCGTGTGGTGGATCTCAGGACGCCTGTCGGCGGGCCTGAGCCGCGGCACCCCGCTCGGCATTCGCCACGACGGCGTCGAGGATCTCCGGGATCCGCGGGCGGGGCAGGTCGTGGGCCATGTCCGGGAACATCAGCAGACGCGAGCCGGGGATGGCCTTCGCGGTCGCAATGCCGCCGCTCGGCGTCACGAGCCGGTCGATCAACCCGTGCACGACAAGCGTCGGCACGTCGAGTTGACGCAGTTGCGCCGTCCGGTCCGGGCTGGCGAGGATGGCGCTGATCTGGCGGACCCGGCCGATGGGGTCGGGGTCGCGCTCGATGGCGGCCTCGATCATGCCGCGCAGTTCGGTTTCGTCCAGGTGCGGTCCAGAGATCTGGCGCCACGCATTCATCCCGAACTCCACCGCCTCCTCCCGCGTCGTCGGGCGGGCGGCGAGGAAGCTTTTGCGGAACTCTCCAAGGAAGGATGCGGCTGGCTTGCCGTGCAGCTTGCTGCCGGTATTCGACATGATCGAGGTCAAGGAAGCGACCTTGTCCGGGTGCCGAATCGCCAACTCCTGCGCGATCATTCCGCCCATCGACACCCCGACCACATGGGTCGGGCCGAGGTTGAGCGCATCAATGAGACCCGCCGCATCATCGGCCATATCGGAGAGCAAATAGTCGGACTTGGCCAGCCGCTTTGAGGCCACGCCCCGCAGCACATCCTTCGCCTGTGGCGCCGGCCCCCCGGTCTTGCTGGAGAGCCCGATGTCGCGGTTGTCGAAGCGGATCACGCGGTAGCCGCGCGCGGCAAGCCCGTCAACGAAAGCCGGCGGCCAGGCGATCAGTTGGGTCGCCAGACCCATGATGAGCAGCACCGGCGCCCCCGCGCCCTGCTCTTCGTAGTGCAGCGCAATCCCGTTGACATCAACCTTCGGCATGGGCCGATTCAATCACCCAGATGTGCCGATGCCCTCATGCACGAACTCGCGACGCTCCTCACATCGCCGGGGCGTAGGACCGTGTGCCAGCATCAAACGATGGCCCACCCACCGCGCTTCCACGACGACGATCCGCTGCTGAACCGGGTGCGCGACCTCGCCCTCACCTTTCCCGGGGCCGCCGAGAAGATCTCGCACGGGACGCCGACCTTCTACACCGTCAAGGTCTTCTGCCAGTACGGCGCCCCGGTCAAGGGGGACCACGACAGTTGGGCGCTGCGCCGGGCCCTCGTCTTCCGCCCCGACGAGAGCGAGCGGGCGCTGCTGCAGGCCGATGCGCGCATCCACATCCCTGCGTATGCCGGCCCCTACGGCTGGCTTGCGCTCGACCTGACCCAGGGCGAACCGGACTGGGCGGAGGTCCGCGAACTGATGGACGCGTCATACCGCCTGACCGCGCCGACCAAGCGGATCGCCGAACTCGACGCGCGCTGAGGGCGCGGCCCGCGGCATACGGTGGGGGAGTGAGTGAGAACCGCAGCCCGCTGTCCATCCTCGACCTGGCAATGGTGCGCCACGGGCAGCCGGTGGCGGAGGCGCTCGCCGACAGCGTCGTGCTGGCCCAGCACGCGGAGGCCACCGGCCGCTTCACGCGGATTTGGTATGCCGAGCACCACAACATGCCCGCCATCGCCTCGGCCGCGACGGCGGTCCTCATCGCGCATGTCGCCGCCCGGACGAACTCCATCCGGGTCGGCGCGGGCGGGGTCATGCTGCCGAATCACGCACCGCTGATCGTGGCCGAACAGTTCGGCACGCTCGCGGAACTGCACCCGGGCCGCATCGATCTTGGCCTCGGGCGCGCGCCAGGCACCGACCAGGTGACGCTTCGCGCCCTGCGCCGCGACCCGCGTGCTTCCGACGAATTCCCTTCGGACATCAGGGAATTGCAGGGTTATCTCGCGGGTGAGTCGCTGATCCCCACCGTCTCCGCGCACCCCGGAGCGGGCACCAAGGTGCCCCTCTACATTCTTGGGTCCTCGTTGTATGGCGCCCAGCTCGCCGCCGCCTTCGGGCTGCCCTATGCCTTCGCGAGCCACTTCGCCCCCGACGCGTTGGTGGCGGCGATGACGACTTATCGTGAGAGCTTTCAGCCCTCCGAGCAACTCGCCCAGCCCTATGCGATCGCCGCCGTCAATGTCATCGCCGCTGCCGAGAGCGCGACCGCGCAAGACCTCGCATCCCGGGTGCTCCGCAGCCGGGTGCGCAGCTTGGCCGGCCGCGTTCCGGCATATGCGGGCCGTCTGGATGACGCGACACTGGACCAGCTCATCGACTCCCCGGTGGGGGACCAGGCGCGCCACATGATGACCTACACGGCCATCGGGGATCGCGAGGATGTGGCGCAATATCTGGCCGACTTCCGGGCCACGTGCGGCGCCGACGAACTGATGATCACCAATCCCGCGCCCGGTCTGGACGCCCGCCTCACGACCCTCGACATCCTCGCGACCCTGCCCTGACGCCCAGGGCTGTGGATAACTCCGGCGCGCGCCGCCGCGCCGCTTAGGCTGCTCGTATGCCGTCCCTGCCCGAACTCCTCCACGCCGCGGTCGCCGACCTCGGCGGCACGGAGCGCCCCGGGCAGAGCGCGATGGCGCAGGCCGTGCTCGACGCCATCGACAAGGACGAGCACCTCCTGGTCCAAGCCGGCACCGGCACCGGTAAGTCCCTCGGCTACCTCGTCCCCGCGATCCTGCACGCGCAACGGACCGGCCAGCCGGCGATCGTCGCCACGGCCACGCTCGCCTTGCAGGGCCAGATCGTTGACCGCGACCTGCCGCGCCTGGCGACGGCCTTGGCTCCGCATCTGGGTCGCCGCCCGACATACGCCCTGGTCAAAGGGCGGCGAAACTACGTCTGCCTGCACAAGCTCGAGGGCGGCTTCCCGGACGAGGAGGACGGCCTCTTCGAGGTCGCGGAGGCGGATGCGAATGTCGGGCGACTCGGCCAGGAGGTCGTGCGCCTGCGGGCGTGGGCGCAGGAGACCGAATCGGGCGACCGAGACGAACTCGTGCCCGGTGTCTCCGAGCGCGCCTGGCGTCAGGTCAGTGTCAGCGCCGAGGAATGTCTGGGGTCGCGCTGCCCGATGGCCGCCGAGTGTTTCGTTGAGCGCTCCCGCGCCGCGGCCAAGGACGTCGATGTCGTCGTCACCAACCACTCCTTCCTGGCCATTGACGCCTTCGAGGGCCGGTTCATGCTGCCCGAGCACGAGCTGCTCGTCATCGACGAGGCACACGAACTTGTCGACCGGATCACCTCGACGATCACGGACGAACTGACACCAGGTCTGGTTCGGACGGCGGCCCGCCGGGCCCGCAAGGCCGACTCTTCTGACCTCCTCGAGGATGCCGCCCTCGTCCTCGAGCGCGCCCTCGAATCCCAACCCGACGGCCGGATCGACGCCATCCCGGATCAATTGGTTCTGGCGCTGCAGACGGTCCGCGACGCCGCCCGCGCGGTGCAATCGGACCTCAAGCCGCAGCCGGGCGAACAACTCGACGGTGCCGGTCAAGTGGCGATCGCTGCCGTCGAGGAGGTCTTCGACAATTCCGCACGGATGATTGAGGAGCGCGAACTCGACGTCCTGTGGAACCGCATCGACCAGCGCCGCGGACCGATCCTCCACGTCGCGCCGATGAGTGTCGCGATGCTCGTGCGCGACAAGATCTTCAGCGACCGCACCGTCGTCCTCACCTCCGCCACCCTCGAACTCGGCGGCACCTTCGATGCGCTCGCTGGGACCATGGGGTTGCGCGGGGCGGGCTCCCCGGCATACCGCGGCCTCGACGTCGGCAGCCCCTTCAACTATGGCGAGCAGGCGATCGCGTATGTCGCAGCGCACCTCCCGCCGCCGGGTCGCGGCGGCCTGAGCGAGCAGATGCTCGATGAGATCGAGGCCCTGGTTCGGGCGGCCGGCGGGCGCGCCCTCGGGCTGTTCTCCTCGATTCGGGCCGCCAAAGAGGCGACCGAGGCGATGCGAGATCGACTGGGAGAGAGCGAGATCGACATTCTCTGCCAGGGCGAGGATCAGATCTCCACGCTCGTGCGGCAGTTCGCGCGTGAGCCGAAGACCTGTCTGTTCGGGACGATGAGCCTCTGGCAGGGCGTCGATGTGCCGGGGTCCTCGTGTCAGCTCGTCCTCATCGATCGCATCCCCTTCCCGCGACCCGACGATCCACTGTCGTCGGCGCGCACTGAAGCCATCGGCAAGATGGGCGGCAATGGCTTTATGGCGGTCTCGGCGACCCACGCCGCTCTGCGGCTGGCGCAGGGCGCCGGCCGGCTCGTGCGTTCCTCGACCGACCGCGGCGTCGTCGCCTTCCTCGATTCCCGGATGATGACGGCGCGATATGCCGGCTTCCTGCAGCGCTCGCTGCCACCTTTCTGGCCCACCACCGACCGACGCCTGGTGATTTCCGCACTGGAGCGGCTGGACCAGAGCGCTCCGCCGCCGCGGGACGTGCCGGAACCGCGCAAGCGCGGCCTGCACGGGGCGGCCGGTCAGGCGGGAGATGCGGGCGAGGCCGCCGAACGTGTGGACTCGGACGGCGCGGCGCATGCCGAGCCCGCGAAGCCCGCCGCCCCGCCACCGCCACCGCCCGAGAACGCCCGCACCGCTGTCACCTTGGGCCATCCGTGGACCGAGCAGGACGACGAGGAATTGCGCGATGGCGTCGAGATGGGCCTGACCCTTGAAGAACTTGCCGAGTCTCTCGAACTCGCCGAGGAGGTCGTGGCCGCGCGCCTCGAGGGCCTCGGGCTGGAGCCGTCCGCCGAGCCCCAACTGTCCCTCGAGTGACGGGGCATTCCATGCATGAAGTGGGCCTGTCGGTGCTCCATGGCAGGCTGAACCCGTGAGTGAGACGGTTGCCGTGGCCCAGCGGGTGCCGCCGCTCGTGCTCATCCACGGGCCCGAGTCGATCCTCATCGAGCGGGCCCTCTCGCAGGTGGCGGCCGATCTGCGGCTGGCGCAGCCGGAGATCGAGATCTCCCGGCTGTCGGGGGTTGCGTATGACGCGGGCACCCTCCCCATGGAGGCGAGCCCGAGCCTGTTCGGAGAGGCTAGAGCGCTGATCATCCGCGACGCCGATGAGGGCTCCGAGGCCTTCCAGACGGACCTGCTGGCGGTCCTACCCGACGCCAGTGAGGATCTCGTGCTGGTCGTCGTTCACAAGGGGGGTGCTCGCGGCAAGAAGATCGTCGATGCCCTCAAGTCTGCCAAAGCGCGCGTCATCGACACGCCCGCAATCAAGACAGACCGCGACAAACAGGACTTCACGACCAATGAGTTCCGCCGCGCGGGCCGCAAGGCCACGCCGGACGCGGTGCGGGCCCTGATTGAGGCGCTCGGCAGCGATGTCGCCGAACTGGCGAGCGCCTGCCAGCAGCTGATCTCCGACACGACCGGCCTAATCGATGAGCAGGTCGTCATGACCTACCACGGGGGCAAGGTCGAGGCGACCGGCTTCCGCGTCGCCGATGCTGCGATCGCTGGCGACGCCGCAGAGGCACTGCGGCTGCTGCGGCACGCCATCGCCACCGGCCTCGACCCGGTCCCGATCGTCGCGGTCCTGGCCAGCCAATTGCGCCAGCTCGTCAAGGTCGGGGCGGCCGGCCGCGGTCGCTCCGCAGACCTCGCCCGAGACCTGGGCATGGCCCCCTGGCAAATCGATCGCGCCCGCCGGGCGCTGTCCGGGTGGAGCGGCGATGCCCTGGGCCACTGCATACAAGCCGTGGCCGCCGCCGACTTCGAAGTCAAGGGTGGGGGTCGCGACCCGGTGTATGCCGTGGAGCGCGCCATCTTGACCATCGCCGCGGAGCACGGGCGATGAGTGGCGGGAGGATGGATCGGATCCATTTCGTGTATCGATCCGCCGATGACGAGGTCGAGATCTTCATCAATGGCCGCAGCCTGATCGACCTGGCCGGTGCCGCAGAGCTGCCGGAAGCCCGACGGACCCGCGAGCCTGGGCTGGCCGGCTCGTATGCCTGGTTGCGGGCAGCGGTGATCCGCCGCCAGCTTGCTCACTTTCTCGGGACACCCCAGGCATCCTGGTTCGGTGACGGCGACACCGTTCTGCTCGGCTGTGAATGCGGGGATTGGGGGTGTTGGCCGCTAACCGCGAACATCGAGGTCAGCGACTCCATGGTGACCTGGTCGGGCTTCCGAAATGGCCACCGAGATTGGGATCTGAGCAGCTTCGGCCCCTTCCGATTCGGGCGAGTCGACTACGATCAGGCGCTCGCTCGCCTTGCCGACACGCTTACCCGCTCGGCCGAGGCGTAGTCGCTGCCGTCACGCCTGGGTCCGCGATTTCGTGCGGTCGGGTCCGCGCTGGTAGATTTGTCCTTCGCGTGCGCGCATGGTCGTGCGCGCACCGCAGCACCACCCAGGGCAGCTCACGCAAGGTATCCCCACGCCGGTCCCGAGCCGTCCTGCCGCCCTCAAAGGCATACCGACCAAACCGAAGAAAGATCACCTGTGGCAAATATCAAGTCCCAGATCAAGCGGATCAAGACCAACGAGATCCGCACCGAGCGCAACAAGGCCGTCAAGTCCGAGTTGCGCACGTGGATCCGCAAGTTCCGCGACGCCGCCGACTCCGGCGACGCTGCCGCGGCCAAGGACGCCCTCGCGACCGCCAGCAAGAAGCTCGACAAGGCTGTCTCCAAGGGTGTGCTGCACAAGAACCAGGCCGCCAACAAGAAGTCGGCCATGGCCAAGAAGGCCGCCTCCCTCTAAGGCGTCCCGAAGCCTCGAAGGCCACCTCCGCCCACCGGGCGAGGTGGCCTTCGGCCTTCCCGGACCCGTGCCGGGCTGTCCCAGGGCGGTCCGAGGGCGTGCACCGACGGATCCGTGAGAAAGACGCTGACAACGGGTGCTGCGTGCAGTAGCGTTCGCGCCACTACTCCTGAGCAAGAATCGGCAGGTCAGCATGCGTGTCTCGCCCAACTCGACCCGGCCACTGCGCTGGCGACTGCTCGGCCCATTCCTCGTGCTGGCGATGGGCCTCGCCCTGCCGAGCGCAGGCGCCTCCAAGGCCTGGACGGCTCCGGCATACCAGCGCACCATCGGCGGACCCGGCCACGCCGGGGTGTATGCCTGGGGCGCCGCCACGGCGCCCGATGGCAGCATCCTGATCGGCGACTACTGGAACTATGTGCTGCGCCGGTACTCACCCTCCGGCCAACTACTGCAGACGCTGAGCAGCCGGGGCAAGGGGCCCGGACAGAACAGCGCCCCGCACGGCGTCGCGGTCGACCCCAACGACGGATCGGTCTATCTGGCCGACATGAACCACCCCGATCGGCGCATCGTCAAGCTCGCGGCCGACGGCAGCTTCGTGCGCGACATCCCGACCTATGTCTTCGGCGTCACCGTCCCCTACCCCTATGTCACCCACATCGCGGTCGGGCCGGACGGGGATGTCTATGCCGTCAGCTCCCACAATGTGCCCTTTCTCTTCTCCTCGGTGCTGGTCTTCAGCAAGGACGGGGTGTTCAAGCGGGCCATCACCGGCGTCGGGACCGCGCCCGGGCAACTGGGCCTGATTCGCGGGATCACCGTCGATTCGGCCAGCAATGTCTATGTCGCCGACGCGAGCAAGGGATTGATCCAGGTCTTCGGCGCCGACGGCTCCTTCGTGCGCACCATCGGGGCCCGCGGCAATGGCCCCGGCAAGTTCGCCGGCGATATGCGCGGCCTGGCCGTGGACAGCGCGAACGGCTGGATCTACGCCTCCGACACCCAGGCCAGCCAGATCGAGAAGTTCGCCACCACCGGCGAACACCTGCTCACCTTCGGCTCCGAGGGCACCGGGCCCGGCCAGTTCGGCGATGGCGGACGCGAACTGACGATCGGGCTGGACGGCAACCTCTATGCCCCGGACTTCGGCAACTACCGGGTCCTGGTCTTCGCCCCCGATGGCACCTTTGTGCGCCACTTCCCCGACCCGGTGCCCGATCCTCCGCTCGGCGGGTTCAACCAGGCGATGGGGGTCGCGGTCAATGATGCGACCGGAAACGTCTACGTCGCCGACACCTACAACCACCGGATCCAGCAGTTCTCGGCCACCGGGAGCCCGGTGCGCCAGTGGGGCTTCCGCGGCAGCACCGACCCCTACGCGCTCAACTACCCGCGAGGGGTGACGGTCGAACAAGCCACCGGACGGGTCTGGGTGGCCAACACCCGACAGGGCAATGTCAAGACCTACACCGCTTCCGGCGGCTTCGTCAGCAGCTTCGGCAGTTGGGGCAGCGGGACCGGGCAGTACCAACTGGCGCGTGATCTGGTGGTCACCGGCAACCGGATCTACCACGCGGACAGCAACAACCATCGGATCGTCGCCACCGACCGCAAGGGCACCGTGTTGTGGACTCAGCCCTGCGGCACCACCTTCATCCCCGGCAGCGGCCCCGGTCTGCTGCGCGGCTGCACCGGGGTCGATGTCGACTCCTCCGGTCGGGTGTATGCCGCGGCCGTCACCGAGAACGCGCTCTACGTCTTCAATCGCAATGGCACCCTGCTGCGCAAGCTGACGACGCTGCGCACGCCCTATGACGTCGCTGTGTCCGGCGATCGGGTCTATGTGAGTGAGTTCCAGGGCAACCGGATCGTCGTCCTGGACCGCTCGCTGCGGCGCCTGGGCACCTTCGGCTCCCGCGGTACCGGCCCCGGTCAGTTCATCAACCCGGCCGCACTGGACATCGACGGCCAGGGTCGGGTGTATGTCGTGGACAGCCTAAATGAGCGGGTTCAGGTCTTCGGCTGAACGGGCCCCGACCGCGCTCCGCGCACAGCCGACCGCGGCTGAGGATCGCAGGCAGCCGACTGCGGCCGAGCGCCCCGGCCCCTGGGCGGCACTCCTGCCGACCCTGGACCCGACGACGATGGGCTGGCGTGGCCGGACTTTCTACCTCGACCCGAACCACACGGCGTACCTCTTCGACAGCGTCGGCAATGCCGTCCCGACGGTCTGGGTCAACGGCCGGATTGCTGGCGGCGGGTCCCAAGGCCAAGAAGGTGAAGTTCGAATCATGCTGCGGGAGAAGCTGACTCGGCGCCACCTGGATCTCGTGGAGGAAGCGCGGCAACGATTGGCCGAGTTCGTGGAGGGCGATCGGGTGCCCTCGACCTATGCAGCCGCCCTGCTCGACGGGCGACGACTGCCCTAGGCCGAGACCAGGGGCCGTGCTCTCCGCGACGGAATGGGCAACCGATTTGAATAGGTAAGCCTTACCTAACTAGACTTCAGAAGTCGTTCTCCCACTCGGAAGGTTCTTCCCGTGATGCGCAAGACGTCCACTGCTACCGCTTTCCTCGCCGGCTCGCTCCTGCTCTCCGCGTGCGGAAGTTCGGCGACCGAATCTAGCACCAGCACGACCGACGCGACCGCCGCCGCACCGCAAACCGTGACGATCTACTCAGGGCGCAATGAGGCCCTCGTCGGGCCGCTGCTGAGCCAGGTTGAGTCGGCCACTGGCACCAAAATCGATGTGCGCTATGGCGATTCGAGCGCCCTGGCCGCGCAGCTGCTCGAAGAGGGCGACCGCAGCCCGGCAGATGTCTTCTTCAGCCAGGACGCCGGGGCGCTCGGCGCGCTCGCCAAGGCCGGCCGCCTAAGCACCCTCGATTCGTCCACCACCGGCGCGGTCCTGAAGGGGTATGCGGACGCGAACGGCTCCTGGGTGGCCACTTCCGCCCGCGCCCGCGTCGTCGCCTATGACCCAGCGAGCGCGCCGGAGGCAGAGACGTTCACCAGCATCGACGCGATCCTCGATCCGAAGTACAAGGGCAAGATCGGCTTCGCCCCGACCAACGCGAGCTTCCACTCCTTCGTCACGGCACTGCGTGTCACCAAGGGCGAGGCCGGTGCCAAGGACTGGCTGACGAAGTTCAAGGCCAACTCGCCCCAGGCGTATGAAAAGAATGGCGCGGTGCTCGCGGCGGTCGACTCCGGCGAGGTATCCCTCGGGCTGATCAACCATTACTACTGGCACGAACTGGTCGCCGAGAAAGGCGCGGATGCGGTCAACGCCAAGATCCGGTTCCTCAATGCCGATGACCCGGGCGCGCTGATCAATGTCGCCGGCGTGGGTGTGCTGAAGTCCAGCGACACGCAGGACGCCGCAGCCAAGGTCGTGGCCTATCTGACCTCAAAGCCGTCGCAGCAGTACTTCGCGGACGAGACAGCGGAGTATCCCGTCGTCGCGGGCGTCACGACCGACAAGCATGACCTGCCGGACCTCGCCTCCTTGACCAGCGCCGGCATCGACCTCGGCCAACTCGACAGCCTTGAGGCGACCCTGGGCATGCTCGATGAGGTGGGCTTGACCTGAGCACCACGACAGCCGAGGGCACCCGCGTCCGGGGGTCACGGCATACGGCTGGCCCACCCTGGCAGTTGACCCTGCCGGCGGTGGGCATAGCCGTGCTTGCCCTGATCCCCCTGGTCTATCTCGTGATTCGCGCGAGCGAAGCGGGTGGGGGCCAGATCATGGCCATCCTGCTGCGCGAGAGGACTTTCGCGCTCATCGGGCGCAGCCTGGCGTTCGCCATGACGGTCACCGCCGCGTCTGTCGTCACCGGTGTCGGACTGGCGGTGCTGGTCGCGCGCACCGACCTGCCCGGGCGTCGCCTGCTCGCGGCGCTGGCGCCGCTGCCCCTCGCCGTCCCGAGTTATGTCGCCGCCTTCGCCTGGATCTCCTGGCTGCCGGGGGTGTCCGGCTTCCGCGGCGCGGTGCTGGTGCTGACCTTGTGCTGTTACCCCTTCGTCTACCTGCCCGTGCTCGCGGTGCTGCGCCAGAGTGATGGCGGCGCTGAGGAAGTTGCGCGGACCCTCGGACGCGGACCCTGGTCGGCGCTGCGCGCGGTGACCCTGCCGCGCGTCATACCAGCGGCTTCGGCGGGTGGATTGCTCGTCGCGCTCTACGCGCTCAGCGATTTCGGCGCTGTCTCGATCCTGCGCTATGACGTCTTCACCCGCGTCATCCACACCTCCTATAGCGCCAGCTTCGATCGCACCCCGGCGGCCGTGCTGGGGCTCTTGCTGGTCCTCATCACCGTCTGCTTCGCGGCGGGCGAGCGGTTGGCGCGGCGTCGCGAGGTGGCCAGCGTCGCTGCTGGAAGTGCTCGCCCGCCGGCTCGACTTCCGTTGGGGCGCAATCGGATTGCTGCGGTTCTCGCGACATACTCCGTGCTCACCCTCGCCTTGGTCGTGCCGGGAGCCTCGCTCCTTTTTTGGTTCGTGACGGGTCTCTCCGGCGGCCTCGAATGGGATCGTTTGCTGCCCGCGCTCGGCGCGACCACCTGGTTCGCGGGCCTCGGCGCCGTCGCCGCCACCCTGGCGGCCATCCCGGTCGGCGTCCTGGCGGCCCGGCATCGAGGACGCCTCGCGACCGGCGTGGAACAGGCGATCTGGGCAGCGCACGCCCTCCCCGGGCTCGTGGTCGGTCTCGCTATCGTCTTCCTCGGCATCCGCATGCTGCCAGGCATCTATCAGCGGACGCCGCTGTTGGTGCTGGCGTATGTCGTGCTCTTCCTCCCCGCCGCCGTCGCCTCCGTGCGCGCCTCGGTCGCGCTGAGTTCGCCGCGGATCGAGGAGGTCGCACGCTCGCTCGGGGCACGACCCGGCGCGGTCTTGCGGCGCGTGACGCTTCCGCTCGCGGCACCCGGCATCGGAGCCGGCGCCGCTCTCGTGCTGCTCACGGCGATGAAGGAACTCCCCGCCACTCTGCTCCTGCGACCGACAGGTTCGGACACGCTGGCTACCCGGTTGTGGAGCCACACGGGAGTTGGGGCGTATGCCGCCGCCGCGCCCTACGCAATCCTGCTCGTCGTGCTCGCCGTGCTCCCCACGTTCGCCCTCATGCGCCTGACCGGCGCGTGGGGCGAGGCTGCTGAGCAGGAGGCTCGGTCGTGAGTCGACTGGAGATCCACGATCTGCACGTCGACCTGGGGGAGCGGACGGTCCTCGCTGGTGTCGACCTCGAGGTGGAATCGGGGACCCTCGCCGCGATCCTCGGGCCGAGCGGGTGCGGCAAGACAACGCTCCTTCGGGCGATCGCCGGTTTCGTGACGCCGCGGCGCGGGACGATCCGGCTCGGTGCGCGCGTGCTGGTGGGGCCGGGGCAGGTGCGTGCGCCCGAAGCGCGGGGCGTGGGGCTGGTGCCGCAGGAGGGTGCGCTCTTCCCGCATCTCGATGTCGCCGCGAATGTCGCCTTCGGGCTGCCGCGCCGCGAGCGCCGCTCGGCCCGGGTCTCCGAATTGCTCGACCTCGTCGGTCTGTCCGGCTATGAGCGGGCGCGCCCCCACGAACTCTCCGGCGGACAGCAGCATCGGGTGGCCCTCGCCCGGGCGCTCGCTCCCGCCCCGGAGATGGTGCTGCTCGACGAACCCTTCGCCGCGCTCGACGCCGCCCTGCGCGGAAGTCTGCGCGCAGAGGTCCGCAGCGCGCTGGCTACGGCGGGTGCGACGGCGCTGCTGGTGACGCATGATCAGGACGAAGCTCTCTCGATGGCGGACTCCGTCGCCGTCCTGCAGGGCGGGCGAATCGCCCTGCACGACAGTCCGGTTCGGGTGTATGAAGCGCCCACCGACCTCAGTGCGGCGCGTTTCCTCGGGGAGCTTGTGGAGTTGCCCGCGGATCTCGTCGCTGGGCGCGCTCGATGCGCGTTGGGGGACGTGGAGGTCGCGGTCGCTTCCGGTGTCGATGAGGGTCCGGTCGTCCTCGGGCTGCGACCGGAACAACTGCGCCTTGGCGTCCCGGGCCTTCCGGGGGTGGGAGGCACGGCCGGGATCATCCGTGCCCGCGAGTACTTCGGGCACGACTGCCTCCTCGGGATCGAGTTGCCCGACGGCTCTGTGGTCCGCGCCCGCGTGGCTGGCCGCCCGCCGCTGGCGGACGAGGTGCAGGTGTATGTCGTGGGTCCGGTCCGCGCCTACGCTCGCTGACGCCGAGACGCGGTCGAGACGCGGGCTTGCTCGCTAGCTAGTCGAATACCGGTGGTGGCGCTGAAGAGCCGCGACCACCTCGGCAAAACGGGCCGCGCTGATTTGGCCCCCGTGGCGGCGCACCCGCGCCGGGTCCAATCGGATGATCCGGTGCAGCGCGGCCTCGGACGGGCGATGGCGGTGATCCCAGTCGCCGGCGCCAATATCGATCCAGAAACGACCCTCGCCGGCCTCCTGAGCGGCGTCCCGGTCGTGATCCTTGCTGGTCAAGGGCAGGGCGAGCAGCCACGGCCCGTCGTGGCCGATCACGAGAACCGGTCGGTCCTTGGACCGGGTGTGATCCTCTTGGAAGGGCACGGCTGCCCACACGACCTCTCCGGGATCCGGCAGCTCATCGTGCCGCGGGGAGTAGCTCAGCGGTGGCAGGGGACCCGTAAAGTCGCCCGGGTAGGTGCCCGCTGCATCGCTGGCACGCTCCCCGCTCCGCCCTTCACCCCCACCGGCACCCGGCCGATCCGGCTGGTGCCGAATTGGCGGTGCCGTGGGCGGAGTCCTGCGCGGGCGCGGCCGAATCCGCAGCATCCGGGCGAGGCGGGCCAACACCTGATCCATCACCATCGCGCCATCACCATCCGACCGCCCGCACGGAACTCATCACGAGACCCGCAACTCACGAGCCGGGGGGCATCGGCCCGGGACCGGGCAGAGCGGGGTAGACGGGCGGCATACCCAACTGCTTGGGCTCCCGAGGTCGCCAGAGCAACCGGCCGGGCGCGGACCGGTCCCGCAGCGCGTGGGCACGCCACGCCAGCACCGGGTGGGAGGCGAGCGCGTTGACGACCCAGACGAAGAAGCCCTTTTCCGTCTCGGCGCGATCCGCGATGGCGTTGATGTCTACGGTCGGATTGAGGTACTTGCCGATCGCCAGCGTCTGCATCGCCGGCGCCGAACCTTGCGGGCAGAAGGCATAACCGAAGTTGTCGGCGGTGTACTCCTGGCTGCGCGAGAAGACCGGCCGCACGAAGGGCACGATCTGCGCGCCGAACGTTCCCAACCAGCGCCAATAGGAAGCATGACCTGCGGCGATATGCCCGACCTCGTGCCCCACGATGAAGCGCAGCGCATCGGGATTCTTCAACCGGCCGCCGACCTCGAACAGGTCGCTGTAAATGAAGATGAACCGGCGGAAGCCGTGCCCGGACGCGGCGGCGTTGATCATGCCATTGCCGAGCACGACATAGGCATCCGGCGCCCTGCGCATCCCGAAGGCCGTGGCCGCCTCCTGCACCATGGCGAAGGCCTCGGGATATTGCGTCGGCGTGACCTTGACCGCGCCGAGCCGCATCTTGGCCATCAGGTGACCGCGGGCCAGCCAGAGCAGCACGGGTGCGAGCGTGAAGAGCAGCGGATAGGTCCCCGGCGTCTCGTCATGGCGGAAGGCATCGATGACGTAATAGAGCGAGAAGCCCATCACCAGCACCGAGGCCACGATCGCGGCGATCAGCGTGAGATTCTCCAAGGGGTGCCGCAGGGCGCCGCGGATCTCCCGGCGACGCCGCTCGTCGTGCATCGGCATGGCAGGCACCATGCCGGGCGGCGGCATGGGCGGGGGGTGGATCGACATACATCCTCCTGACTGATCCCCAGAACGGCTCGCGCTTCCCGATCATTCCGTATGCCGCCGACAACCCCGTGGCGGGCGCACATTCCCGCCCATTGCCGGAACCTGGACATACGCAACGGATCATTACCGTTGCCTATGTCCATGTTCTCTCCCATGACCCGGCAGATCCGCGGCCGGACCGGGCTGTCGGTGCGGCATGGGAGACTTGGGGGTCAGTCCCACCCGTCCCGGCTCGAAGGATCGAATCCACGTGTCACCCCGCGCCCGCGCCGCGCTGCAGCCGCACGCCACGCCGCCGGAGTTGATCCGCAACTTCTGCATCATCGCGCACATCGACCACGGCAAGTCCACGCTCGCCGACCGCATGCTGCAGTTGACCGGCGTCGTCGACGAGCGAGCGATGCGGGCGCAATATCTCGACCGCATGGACATCGAGCGCGAGCGCGGCATCACCATCAAATCCCAGGCGGTGCGCATGCCCTGGGAACTGGACGGGACGACATACGCCCTGAACATGATCGACACGCCGGGGCACGTCGACTTCACCTATGAGGTCTCTCGCAGCCTCGCCGCCTGCGAGGGCGCGGTTCTGCTCGTCGATGCCGCGCAGGGGATCGAGGCGCAGACGCTGGCCAATCTCTATCTCGCGATGGAGAACGAGCTGACGATCATCCCGGTCCTGAACAAGATCGACCTGCCCGCCGCCCAGCCGGAGAAGTATGCCGCCGAGCTCGCGGGTCTCATCGGCTGCGAGCCCGAGGACTGTCTGAAGGTCTCGGGCAAGACCGGCGCCGGCGTGGAGGAACTGCTGGAGCAGATTATCCGGCAGTTCCCAGCTCCGGTCGGCGACCCCGCCGCTCCCGCGCGGGCCATGATCTTTGACTCGGTCTATGACACCTATCGCGGCGTCGTGACCTATGTCCGCGTCATTGACGGCAATCTCAATCCGCGCGAGCGCATCGCGATGATGTCCACAAAGGCCCAGCACGAGTTGCTCGAAATCGGCGTGATCTCGCCGGAACCGGTGCCGGGCAAGGGACTTGGCGTCGGCGAGGTGGGCTATCTCATCACCGGCGTGAAGGATGTGCGTCAGTCGCGCGTCGGCGACACCGTCACGAATGCCTCCAAGCCGGCAGCCGCAGCGCTCGGGGGCTATCGAGACCCGAAGCCGATGGTCTTCTCCGGCCTCTATCCCATCGACGGCTCCGACTACCCGGATCTGCGCGAGGCGCTCGACAAGCTCAAGCTCAATGACGCAGCCCTGGTCTTCGAGCCGGAGACCTCTGCGGCGCTCGGCTTCGGCTTCCGGTGCGGCTTCCTCGGGCTGCTGCACCTGGAGATCGTGCGCGAGCGGCTGGAGCGCGAGTTCGGGCTCGACCTGATCTCGACCCAGCCGAATGTCGTCTATTCGGTGACGATGGAGGACGGCAAGGTCATCACCGTCACCAACCCGAGCGAGTTCCCCGGCGGAAAGATCGCCGAGGTGCGCGAGCCGGTGGTGCGGGCGACGATCTTGGCCCCGAGCGAGTTCATCGGCGCGATCATGGAGCTGTGCCAGAGCAAGCGCGGCACGCTGCGCGGCATGGACTACCTCTCGGAGGAGCGCGTCGAAATGCGCTACACCCTGCCGCTCGCCGAGATCGTCTTCGACTTCTTCGACCAGTTGAAGTCGCGCACCCGCGGGTATGCCTCGCTTGACTACGAACCCGATGGCGAACAGGTCGCCGACCTGGTCAAGGTCGACATCCTCTTGCAGGGCCAGACCGTGGATGCTTTCAGCGCGATCGTGCACAAGGACAAGGCCTATTCGTATGGCGTGATGATGGCCGGCAAGCTCAAAGAGCTCATCCCGCGGCAGCAGTTCGAGGTCCCCATTCAGGCGGCTATCGGCGCGCGCATCATCGCCCGCGAGAACATCCGCGCTATCCGCAAGGACGTGCTCGCCAAGTGTTATGGCGGTGACATCAGCCGCAAGCGCAAGCTGCTGGAGAAACAGAAGGAGGGCAAGAAGCGGATGAAGAATATCGGCACGGTCGAGGTGCCCCAGGAAGCCTTCATCGCCGCCCTGACCTCGGATTCCTCCAGCGCAGACAAGGCCAAGAAGTGAGCGCGCCGGCCGGGTGGTACTCCCTACCCGATGGGACGCAACGCTATTGGGACGGTGCGCAGTGGGCCGCGCCGAGTGCGCCGGCGGCGCCGAGTGCCTGGCCGCAGGACCAGGTGGCGGGTGGGTCCGCATACCCCCAGCAGCCGTATGCCGCCCCGCAGCCCTACTCCGCGCCGCCCCAGCCGTATGCCGCTCCGTCGGTCTATGGGTCGCCGCAGCCTTACGGACAACCCGGCCAGCCGTCGTATGCCGTGGGCCAGATCGCCCCGAAGAATCCCGGGCTCTCGCTGCTGGCGTCCTTCTTCATCCCCGGGCTTGGGACGATGATCAATGGCGAGGTGGGCAAGGGCGTGGCGATGCTCGTCATCTACCTCGTCAGCTGGCCGCTGATCCTGGTCCTCATCGGCATCCCGATGATGTTGGTCGTCTGGATTTGGGGCATGGTCGATGCCTATACCGGCGCCCAGAACTGGAACCGCCGGCACGGCATCTGGAGTTGACTCGCCCCTAATCTGTGGGGATGGAGGCGCCGGTCGAGGAGTATGTCGAGGGGCCGGTGCCTGCCCCGCTGCGGCCGTATGTCGCGAGCCTGACCGGCTATCGGCCCACCGGCTTCGCCGCCGGCGTGCACGTCGGTATGCCGTCGCGTCACCTCACGATGATCGTCGCCTTGGATGACCCAGTCACCTTGTCCGGCAACGGCCTTGGCGAGGATACGGTGCGCTTTGACGCGGTCGTGACCGGACTGCATACCCAGCCGGTGCGAGTGGCTCGGGTCGATGCGTCCTTGGCTGCGGCGTGGGACCTGCTCGTCTCGCGGCGTGGTGGGGTGTCGATCGCGGAGGTGGCCGAGCAGGTGGGCTGGAGCCGGCGGCAGTTCACCGCGCGCTTCGCGCAGGAGTTCGGGCCGCGGCCCAAGCTGGCTGCGCGGGTCATGCGCTTCGAGCGCTCGCGCCGACTTATGGGTCGAACCCCGTTGGCAGAGATCGCGTTTCGGTGTGGTTATGCCGACCAGAGTCACCTGGTCCGCGACTGGCGGCAGTTCGCCGGAGCCGCTCCGACGCACTGGCTCCGCGATGATGCTCTGGCGCGGGTGGGTTGATCGTGCGCGTCATCGTGCTGTCCGACACGCACGCCCCCCGGCATTGGAAAGGCGTTCCGCCGGGCCTTGGCGAGCCGCTCGCCTACGCCGAGGTGATCCTGCATGCCGGGGATGTGTGCACGCCGAGTGTGCTGGAGGAGTTGGCGGCATACGCTCCCGTGCACGTCGTGCTTGGCAACAATGACGGCCCCGATGTCGCCGCCTGGGGCGCGCCCGTAACGCTGGAACTCGACCTTGACGGAGTGCGGGTGGCGATGGTCCACGACTCCGGGCCCAAGACCGGACGCCCCGCGCGGATGCGCCGTCTCTTCCCGACCGCGGACCTCGTCGTCTTCGGTCACTCCCACATTCCGTGGGACACGATCGAGGATGGGCAGCGGCTCTTCAATCCCGGCTCGCCGACCGACAAGCGCCGGCAGCCGGTCGGGACATATGGGGTGCTGGACCTGATGGCCGGCCGGATCGAGCGGCACGAGATCGTGCCAGTCTTGTCGGCCTAGCGCGCCCGATGCGGGTTCACGCGGGCTCGACCGGCTGACGCAGGATGGTCCGCAGCTTCTCGGGCGCGGTGCGGCGGGCATCGCTGAGATAGATCTCGTGATGCTTTCCCCGCAGCCGCAATCCGTGATCCGGCACGACGTCGTGGTGCAGTCGCTCAAGGACGGGGCCCTCCGCGTCATACGGCCCGAGGTGCAGCGTCTGGACGCACAAGCCCTCGGCGAAGGGCTCCAGGCGAAGCCGGTCGAGCACGGGTGCGCTGCTCTTGCGAGCAACGCGGTCTCGGACAACGTCGAGGTGCGCGGCGGTGAGCCAGTCCGGGATGAGGTTCATGACGGTCCAGTCCCACTGCGACTTGTCGCGGCCACTTGTGAAGGTCTCGAGGTCGTCAGCCCACCACAGGGCTTCGAGCGGCATGACGGTGTAATCACGGCCAATTTCATTCTTGGACAGGAACTTCAGGCCGTAGGCGACCGGATACAGAGTGGCGAGCGCGTCCGCATACTCCGGCGCGGTGTTGGGATCGCCGTGGCCGTCGATCATGAGGAACTGCGCCGGCGCCACCGTGACGATCTCGAAGCGCCCCCGCGGCGCGACGTATGTCGTGATCTCCCGCTTGAGGTCCGCCTTCACGATGTTGCCCCTTCCTGGACTAGCGCCCAGTCTCACCTCTCGACTGCCCACTCGTCCAAGACATCACAACCCTTCGGGCGGGAGACTCGGGGCATGAGCACACAGCCGAGCCCCCGCCCCGATCACAACATCTGGCCTTCGATCGTCTACACCGACGCCGCGGCCGGCCGAAAGTGGCTGGCGGACCTGGGCTTTGAGGTGGGAATCGTCATACCCGGCGAGGACCAGGGCACCATCCACCACAGCGAGATGATCTGGCCCGAGGGCGGGCGAGTCATGGTTGCGACGGCTGGCAAAGCCGCTGGCGAATTTGGTGGCGCTCCCGGCACGATGGGCGTGTATGTCGTGACGGCGCACCCCGACGAGTTAGCGGCGCGCGCGGAATCCCTTGGCGCGCATTTTATTCGGCCGCTGAAGACCGAGGAGGATTACGACTCGCGTGGCTTCTCGGTCAAGGATCCCGAGGGCAACTCGTGGAGCTTCGGCACCTACGCCGGCAGCTGACTCACTCTGGTGTGGGCTGATTTCGCCGGGAAGCCTGCACTTGCGTCGAGAACCTTGCGCTTCACCCCTGCTCGAAAGCAGGGTAAAGCGCAAGGTTGCGGCATCCGGAGAGAAATGGGAGTCGTCGAGCCGGGGCTCAGGCGAGGAGTTTGGCGCGGAGGGCAGCGACCTGGTCGGCGGTCCAGCCGTGGGCGAGCAGCCAGCCGGCGGCTCCGCCATAGTCGGCGGCGAGCATCCCCAACAGGCCCTCCATCGAGCTGGCGAGGGGGACCTGCTCCGCAACGGGCTTGTCTCGCAAGGATTCCCGATACGGATCGCGGTCGATCAAACGGTCGATGATCCGCTGGATGCGCTCGCCGGACAGGACGTAGTCGGCGATGATCTCCTCGTCCGGCACTCCGGCGACCGCTAGCGCGAGGCCGACAACCGTGCCGGTTCGGTCCTTGCCGGCGGCGCAATGCACGACGGTTGCGCCGGTCGCCGTTGCCACGACCGAGAGCGCCCCCGATACCGAGTCGGGACGCTCGGTCAAGTAGCCGCGATAGTGCTGGCTCCAGAAGTTGGCATCCTTGGGACGCGGCTCGCCGACGGGATCGGCAGCCAGGAAGCCGGGCACGTCCACGCCCGGCGCCTGCTCGCGGATGAAGCTGTGGTGGTGGTGTCGCAGCGTGGTGGCGCGCAGCGGGCCGTCCCCGGTGGCGTGCAACTCCTTGTGCGATCGCAGGTCGACGATATCCGTCACGCCCAGGTCGTCGACGAGGTGGCAGACGGCGCCGGGGGAGAGGTCTTGGAGGTTGTCGGACCGGATCAGACGCCCGGGGCGCACGAGGCCACCGTCGCGGGTCGGCAGGCCACCGACGTCGCGCATATTGACGACGCCATCCAGGTCGATCCACCGCTGCATCCCGCCAGGGTATGTCGCCCCCGGACCACGGCGCGGCGCGCGGGCGGCCGTCAGGCCTCGCACTGGTGAACTGTGGTCGGCGTCGCTCGCGCTGGGGGGCATGAGTGAGGGCCTCGGAAAGTATGAGTTTCCGAGGCCCTCGTCGATCTCGACCGGAGTCGAGTTCGTTGCACCAGCCGAAGCCGGTGCGGGTGATCACGACCGAGGTCGTGATCGGAGTCATCGGCCGAAGCCGAGACAGTTTGAGTCGGGCCGAAGCCCGTCTCGTGATTCCTGCGCCGAAGCGCCGGAATCGGTTGATGCAGAACAAGTTCCGCATCGTGACCCGGCCCGAGGGCCGAATCTTTCGCTCCCGCCCGGAGGCGTTTGCGATGACCTATTTCTATCCCGAGAACCACCCTCCATCAAGCCCTACGACTCGACCAATTCGAGAAATCTTCGGACCCTCGGCGTGTCGCGCTGGACACGCCGGGCCCTGTGTTACTCACGTGATTAGGGGACCGGGTCGTGGGCTGGGAGGATGCCGGTATGCCGCCCAGTGCCCTGCCTGATGGTGACCCCGCGCCCGCGGATGGCCACCTTCCGCACGCGGCTCTCGAGTCGGCCGGCGGCGGCGAGATCTCGGCATACGTCCATGTGCCCTTCTGCCGGGTGCGGTGCGGCTACTGCGATTTCAACACCTACGCACCGGGGGAGCTGAGCGGGCCGGCCGGGGCCAGCACGACCTACGAGGAAGCCCTGGCCCGCGAGGTGGCACTGGCAGCCGGAGTCCTTGCGCCCGCTGACACCCTGCCGCTCGCGACGGTCTTCGTCGGCGGCGGCACACCGACCCTGCTGCCCAGCGAGCACCTGACCGCCCACCTTCGCCGGATCGCCGCGATCTGGCGGCCCGCCGATGACATCGAGGTGACCACGGAGGCCAATCCCGACTCCGTGACCCGAGAATCGTTGGCGCACCTGCGAGCCGGCGGATTCACTCGCGTGAGTTTCGGGATGCAGTCCGCCGTTCCTCACGTCCTCGCGACCCTGGAGCGCACGCACGATCCGGCCAATGTCGCGACCGCCGTCGCTGCCGCCAAGGCCGCCGGATTGGACGTGAGCCTGGATCTGATCTATGGCACGCCGGGGGAGTCGCTGCAGGACTGGCGGGCGAGCCTCGAGGCGGCGATCGCGCTGGAGCCGGACCACATTTCGGCATACGCCTTGGTCGTCGAAGACGGCACCAAGATGGCGGCGCAGGTACGGCGCGGACAGATCACCCTGCCGGATGATGACGATGAGGCCGATAAGTACGAGCTCGCCGACGAGTTGCTGAGAGCGGCCGGCTACGACTGGTACGAAGTCAGCAACTGGTCCCGGCCGGGCAAAGAGTGCCGCCACAACCTGCGCTACTGGCAGGGCGGCAATTGGTGGGGCTTCGGCCCCGGTGCCCACAGCCACGTCGCTGGCGTCCGATGGTGGAATGTGAAACACCCTGGGGCGTATGCCGATCGGCTCGCCCAGGGCGTCTCCCCGGCCGCCGCGCGCGAGGTGCTCACCCCCGAGCAGCAGTATGACGAGCGAGTCCTCCTAGGCATCCGCCTGGCTGGTGGGCTGCCCGTCGGGGCGCTCGCGCCCGCGGGGGTGGCAGCCATACCCGCCCTGGTCGCGGACGGCCTGGTCACCGAACACTCCGCGGACATGGACGGCTCAGCACCAGGTGACGAACCGGCTCCCACTCCGCATACTCACCGGCTCGTCCTCACCCTGCGCGGCCGACTCCTCGCCGACACCGTCGTCCGCCGCCTGCTCGGCTTCGCCGGGTGAAGGATTCCCGCCCAATGCCGGAAACCCTTCGTTTGTGCCGGAAAGAATCTGACACAAACAAAGGGTTTCTGGCATCGGGCGGGAAACCTACATGCGGTCCCGAAGGGGTTACTTGATGATGCGGGGGGTCAGCGGGGGGTTGTACCACTCGCCGGCGTTGGCCTTGGTGGCCGCGATGATGTGGACCACGATCGCCCAGACGCAAATCACCGGGTAGGTGATGAAGCCGATGAGCAGCAGCATCAGGATGGCCGAGACGAGCAGGCCGATCCCGGTGATGATCTGCACGTTGAGCGAGTTAGCGGCGGCAGCGCGGACGAACGGGCCGCGGTCCTTGTACATCAGGTAGATGACCAGGGCCGCCACGAAGCCGAGGGTCCCCGCGCTCAGGACGAAGCAGACCAGCGGGATCAGGTGCGAGAGCATCGCCCAGTTGCGCTCCTGCGCCGGAGTCATCGGGCCGGAGGCGCCGATCGTGCCGAGATTGTCCTGCCAGGCACTCTGGCCCGCCGGAGCTTGGTAGGCCGGTGCTGGGTAGGCCGGCGGGGGATAGTTCGGCGGCGGGGCGGCATTCCACGACGACGGGGCGGCCGGGGCGTCGTTGGGCGAGGCCGGCGCGCCGGAGTTCGGCAGCGGCGTGGTCGGCGGATAGGTCGGGTAGCTCGGCGCGGCCGGGTCCGGGTAGACCGGGTCCGGGTTCGGCTGCTGCGTCATGGCGTGTGTATCCCCTTGGTGCGAGGCTCCCGGGACGGTCCCGGGAAGCGTGCCTGCACTCCATACAACCGCACCGGGCGCCCGCGTGATCCCCGTTCCGCCAGAATCCCGGGTCGTGTCCGGGGCGGCGCCAGGGTCATCCCCGACCCCGCTGGCTAGCGGCCCTCGGGCGCGGTCACAAAGTCGATGAGTTCTTCGACTCGGCCGGAGAAGGAGGGTTCCAGGTCGGCATACGTCCGCACCCGCGAGAGCAGGTGCTTCCAGACCAGCCCGATGTCCTGGGCGGACGTATGCGGCAACCCCAGGGCGGCGGCGATGCCTGCCTTCCAATCCTGGCCCTTGGGTATGACCGGCCACGCCGCCAAGCCTACCCGATCGGGCCGAATCGCTTGCCAGACATCGACATACGGATGCCCGACGATCAGGACCCGGTCGGGTCCGAAGCGCCGCATCGTCTCCGAGACGATCCGCGACTCCTTGGTCCCTGAGACCAGGTGATCGACGAGCACCCCGGCCCGCGCCGTCCCCGATGGCCCGAAATCCGCGAGCGCCGCAGCCAAATCGTCCACCCCATGCAAGGGCTCGACCACGACGCCTTCGATCCGCAGATCGGCGCCCCACACCTTCTCCACCAATTCGGCATCGTGCGTGCCCTCGACAAAGATCCGCGACGCGGCGGCCACCCGCGCGCGGGCGCCGGCCACGGCATAGGATCCGCTCGCGGTGCGCACCGGGGCACGCGGGGCCTGCGGGGCGACATACGGCACGAGCCGCACGGGGGAGCCATCGACCAAGAACCCGGGCCCGAGCGGGAAGGCTCGCACCCTGCCGCGCCGGTCCTCAAGGCGCACGACCTGCTGGCCCCCGATCTTTTCGACGCCGACGATGGCACCGACCCAACCGGTCTCGACCTCCTCGACGACCAGCCCCGGCTCCGCCGCCTGATCGACGGCCCGACCACGCGCCGGGCGCCGCCAGTCGCCGGAGAGGACATCGCCGCCATACCGATCGCTCACCCGGCGACTGTACGTGCCCCGACGAGGCACACCGTAGAATTGGCACTCCGCGGCGGCGAGTGCCAGCCGCGCAGCAAACGGCCTGGAGGGAGGCGCACATGAGCACCGATCGACCGGTGTCGAACGAGCGGCGCCTGGCCGTGCTCGGCGCGATCGTGCAGGACTATGTCCACACCAGCGAGCCCGTCGGCTCCAAGGCGCTGCTCGAGCGGCACGGCTTCGGCGTCTCGGCCGCGACGATCCGCAATGACATGGCAGCGTTGGAGGAGGAGGGCCTGATCGCGGCACCGCACACCAGTGCCGGCCGGATCCCGACCGACGCGGGCTACCGCCTGTTCGTCGATCAGCTCTCGCAGATCAAGCCGATGAGCCGCGCCGAGCAGGCCGCGATCGCCCAGTTCCTGCACGATCCCGTCGATCTCGACGATGTCGTGGACCGCACCGTGCGGCTGCTGTCGTCGCTGACCGGGCAGGTCGCGATGATGCAGTACCCCTCGCTGACCCGCTCCAGCGTGCGGCACATCGAGGTCGTGCCGATGGGCGGCCAGCGGCTGATGGTCGTGCTCATCACGACCACCGGCCGGGTCGAGCAGCGCGTCCTCGACGCCGGGCAGGACCTCGCCGCCGACGCCGCAGAGCTCATCTCTCGCCTGCGCACCGGCATCAATACCGCCGCCGCCGGACGCCGCCTCGTCGACGACGCCGCCGCCCTCACCGCGCTCCCGGATGCCTTTGCCCCCGACGAGCGCGAGATCGTCCGCCGGGTCGTCGGCGCCTTGGATGAGGCGCTGGTCGAGGAGCGCGAAGAGCGGGTCACTCTCGCCGGCACGGCCAATCTCGTGCGCCAGCCGCTGGATTTCCCCGCCACCCTCGAGCCGGTTCTGGATGCGCTGGAACAACATGTGGTGCTCTTGCGGTTGCTCTCCACAGCCGCCGGTGGCGAGCACATCGCCGTGCGCATCGGCCACGAGAATCCCGTGACCCAGCTCCAGTCAACCTCCATGGTGACCACGGGGTATGGCAGCGGGGGCGAGTTGGTCGGCGGCCTCGGGGTGGTCGGTCCGACTCGGATGGACTACCCCACGAGCATGGCCGCGGTCCGCACCGTGGCGGCATATATCTCCGGCTTGCTCGCGCAGTGACGACACGACAGATTCGATAACGAGGATCAGGTGAACGACTACTACCAGGATCTCGGGGTGTCCCGGGACGCCAGCCCCGAGGCGATCAAGCAGGCCTACCGCCGCCTCGCCCGCAAGCTGCACCCGGACGTCAACCCCGGCGCCGAGGCCGAGGAGGAGTTCAAGAAGGTCTCCCAGGCGTATGACGTGCTGTCCGATCCGGACAAGCGCCGCCAGTACGACATGGGCAACGACCCGTATGGCGGGCAGCAGGCCGGCTTCGGCCAGGGCTTCTCGTTCAGCGACATCATGGACGCTTTCTTCGGCGGCGCCGCCGGCCCGTCGCGCGGCCCGCGCTCGCGGACCAGCCGCGGTCAGGACGGCCTCGTGCGCCTGCCGATCGACTTGGTGGATGCCGTCTTCGGCGGCGAAAAGGACCTGACGATCGAGACCGCCGCGACCTGCGGCACCTGCAAGGGCGATGGCTCCCAGCCGGGCACCGGCCGCCGCAAGTGCGAGGTCTGCGCCGGGCGCGGCGAAGTCCAGCAGGTCCAGCGCAGTTTCCTCGGCCAGGTCATGACCAGCCGGCCCTGCCAGGCCTGTCAGGGGTATGGCGAGGTGCTGGTCAACCCGTGCTTCGAGTGCTCCGGACACGGCCGGGTGCGCACCCAGCGGACGCTGACGATCGGCATACCCGCCGGCGTCGACACCGGCACCCGCATCCATCTCGCGGGCGAGGGCGAGGTCGGCCCCGGTGGTGGTCCCGCCGGCGACCTGTATGTCGAGGTGTCCGTCGCCCCTGACCCCGTCTTCACCCGGCGTGGCGATGACCTGCACGCGAGCCTGCCGGTGCCGATGACGGCGGCCGCGCTTGGGGCGCGGATGAAGCTGGACACCTTCGACGGGGCCCAGGAGATCGATATCAAACCGGGCACTCAGCCGGGCGAGACGATGACCCTGCGCGGGCTGGGCGTCACGCACCTGCGCGCCGGCGGCCGCGGCGACATCATCGTGCACGCCGATGTGCGCACCCCGACCAAGATCGACGCCGAGCAGGAGGCGCTCCTTCGCCAGCTTGCGACGCTGCGCGACGAGGAGGCCCCGGCCGGGCGGTTGGCGGCGGGCGACCACGGGCTTATGGGCAAGCTGCGCGACGCCTTCAAGCCGCGGTGATCTCGTGACTCTTGCGATGTTTCTCACTGACCCCGGCGAGCTCGATCTGGCCGTGGTCGGCACGGCCTACACCCTGGACGGGGCGGAAGGCCGGCACGCAGCGACCGTGAAGCGGATGCGCGTGGGTGAGCGGCTGATGCTCAGCGACGGGCAGGGACGCCGAGTCACGGGCACGGTCGCGGAGGCTACGCCGGGGGAGTTGCGCATCGACGTCGAGCGCGTCGAGGATGAGGAGCCGCCCGGGGCGCGTCTCACGCTCGTGCAGGCCCTCGCGAAGGCCGACCGTGACGATGCGGCGATCGAGGCGGCGACGGAGTATGGCGTGGATCGCGTCATCCCCTGGCAGGCCGAGCGCTCGATTGTCCAGTGGCGCGGGGAGCGGGCCGAGAAGGCCCGGCAGAAGTGGGTCGATACCGTGCGCGCGGCGGCCAAGCAGAGCCGACGCGCGTGGGTGCCGGAGGTTGAGGATCTGGTCGACACGGCCGGCCTCGCGCGACGGATCTCCTCGGCGTGCATCGCGTATGTGCTGCACGAGGACGCGGTCGTTCCCCTCGCGGGACAACCGATTCCGGCCGTTGGTGAGGTGCTGCTCATTGTCGGGCCCGAAGGCGGGATCGGGGAGAGCGAACTCGCCAAGCTCACTGCCGCTGGTGCTCATCCGGTGCGGCTGGGCACGAGTGTGCTGCGGTCTTCCTCGGCCGGCCCGGCAGCGATTGCCGTGCTGTCGGCCGAAGACCGCTGGCGCTGAAGGCTATTCGGCGCGCAGCGGGATGGTGACGGTCGTGTTGGGGTCGTTGGCGACCTGCACCCGCAGCGTGTAGGAACCCGCCGCGAGTGGGTCGAGAGTGATCGTGAAGGGTGCCTGCGGCACCAGATCGCCGACGCGCACCTCGCCGCTCTGTGCGGTCGGCCCGCCGTCGATTCGCCAGCTCAGGACGGCGCCCGGGTGCGTCGAAAGACCCGAGAAGGTCTGCGGGACACCAGCTGTGAGCGTCTCGTCCCAACCCGGCCGGTCCAGCCAGATGGGGCTAGCCAGCGCCGCGATCTGGGTTGGCGGTGGGCGGTGGAAGTCCTGGTTGATGTCGGCGCCGCGCACCACCCCATACCCCTCCACTGAAATGAAACGCACGGGTATGTCGCCGCGCCCGACGATGGCCTGCGCCGTGAGGATCAGGCTCAGCCGCGCCCGGTCCAACACGCCGGCCACCCACGTCACGGCGTCGTCGAGACCCTTGGCGGTGATGGTGATGCGTTCGTCCGAGATGTCGACTGATTGCACATCCAAACCGCCGCTCGGTCCCACGGTTCCAGGACCATCACTGCGCCGTCCGGTCCAGGCGAGCGCCGCGGCGATGACCTGGCCCGGGGTGGCATCGGCCGGTAGGCCGAGCCGAGGGTCGTCCTTGCGCAGGAAGGTCCGGGTGAGCCCGAAGCCGTCCGGGGAACTGGGGTCGCGCACGAGCAGATAGATCGGGACGGCGCCGGGCAGCACGGTGTTCGGGGGCGCGCTCGCCGGGTCCGATGGTGTGGTGGAGAGCACGGTCGTGCTGCTGCCTGTTGCGGCCGGGTCGCCGGTCCCGGACCGGCCGGGCAGCATGGCGAGCACCGTCGCCGTCGCGACCATGGCCACCGCCGCCGCGGCGGCGACCAGCACCAACCAGCGAGTATGCCGGGGGGCGGGGGCGGACTGCATACGGACGGCGTCCTGGATCGCGGAGAGGCGGTCGGAGGGGGTGACCGCGGACGCGTCGGTCTGCAGGGCGCCGCGCAGCGAATCTTCGAGATCGCGCAGGTCGTCGGTGGTCATGGGGAGTCCTCCCGGGGGGAGCGGGTCGGGTCGTCGAGATGCGAGCGCAGGGCGCTGAGGCCGCGGTGGGCATGGGCTTTGACCGAGCCGGGGGCGATCCCGAGGGTGTCGGCGATTTGCGCCTCCGACAGGTCGCTGTAATAGCGCAAGATCAGGACCTCACGCTGGCGGCGGGGGAGGTGCTGTAAGGCGGCGAGCATGGCCTGGTTGCCGAGGCTGCCGAGGGCGCTGTGCTCCGCGCTGGGGGCGACGGATTCGCGCTCGGCATCGGGACCGGCCTTGATCAGGTAATCGCGTTCGACCGACCGGTGGCGCAGCACCGACCGGGAGGCATTGACGACGCTGCGCCGCAGGTAGCCGACCGCCTGCTCTTTGTCCTGCAGGTGATCCCAACGCCGATGCAGGGCGACAAGCGCATCTTGAACGATGTCCTCGGCCGCGCCTTGGTCCCGGACAAGCAGCCAGGCGAGCCGGACCATGGGAGTCCACTGGGCGGCATACAGCACCTCAAGGGCCTGGTCGGCGCTGAGCGCCGCCAGTTCTGCCGAGGTCCGCGCCACGAGGGACATTGTCACGCCCTCTCCACGCGCCACGTCCGAAGCGGGTTGACTGGGCGGAGCAGCTAAGTTGCTGCGTATGTCAGCCGACTGCCTGTTCTGCAAGTTCGTCGCCCGCGAGATCGAGCCGCAGGTCGTGGCCGAGTCCGAGACCGCCTTCGCCTTCCGGGACATCAATCCGCAAGCCCCGACGCATGTGCTGGTCATCCCCAAGCGGCATGTCGCGAATGCCGCGGAGTTGGCGCAGCATCCCGCAGATGCGGCGGGTGTTTTGGCGCTCGCGGCGCAGGTGGCGGAGGCTGAGGGATTGGACACGGGCTACCGACTGGTGACGAATACCGGCGCCGACGCGGGGCAGACGGTCTTCCATTGCCACATCCACTTACTCGGCGGACGAGGGCTGGCTTGGCCGCCCGGCTGAGCCATATTCGGTGGCTGGGCGGGTGAGGCCGCATAGAATGGCCGAACCCATGAGTGACCTTTCCCCAGAGGCGAGCGGCGCGCCGCAGCCCGTGCAGCCGCTGCACATCGTCGAGATCCCGTCGTCGGTCCCCATGGTCTCCCTGCTCGGACCGCGCGACGAGCTGTTGCGCACCCTGGAGCGGCAGTTCCCGCATGCGTCGATCCACGTGCGCGGCAACGAGTTCCGGATGACCGGGCCCAGCGCCGATATCGCCCTCATCGAGCGCACTCTCGACGAACTACTCGCCGTGCTCGCCGCCGGCCAACCCCTGAATCGGGACGCCGTCGAGCGGTCGATCGGGATGTTGCGCAGCCAGTCCGCCGAGCGCCCGGCGGATGTGCTGACGATGAATATCGTCTCCAACCGCGGCCGCACGATCCGGCCCAAGACCTTGAACCAGAAGCACTATGTCGACGCCATCGACGCCCACACGATCGTCTTCGGCATCGGCCCCGCGGGCACCGGCAAGACCTATCTTGCGATGGCCAAAGCCGTTGCTGCGCTGCAGGCCAAGCAGGTCAACCGGATCATCCTGACCCGCCCCGCAGTCGAGGCCGGCGAGCGGCTGGGCTTTTTGCCCGGCACTTTGAACGACAAGATCGATCCCTACCTGCGCCCGCTGTATGACGCCCTGCACGACATGATCGACCCCGAGTCGATCCCGCGCCTGATGGCCGCCGGCACCATCGAGGTAGCCCCCTTAGCCTATATGCGTGGTAGGACTTTAAACGATGCGTTCATCATCCTCGATGAGGCGCAGAACACCTCGCCGGAGCAGATGAAGATGTTCCTCACCCGGCTCGGGTTCGGGTCCAAGATCGTGGTCACGGGGGATGTCACGCAGGTCGACCTGCCGGGTGGGACGCAGAGCGGATTGAAGGTCGTGCAGGACATCCTGCGGGGGATAGAGGACGTTCACTTCGCCAATCTGACCTCCGTGGATGTCGTGCGACACCGCCTCGTCGGCGACATCGTCGATGCCTACGGTCGATGGGATTCGTTGCAGCACAAGCATTCTGGCCCGGGAAGGACCACTGGTGAGCGTCGACGTCCTCAACGAGACTGACTCCGCTGTCGATGAGGTCGAACTCGTCGACCTCGCACGCTATGTCATGGCCGAGATGCGCGTGCACCCGCAGGCCGAGCTCTGTTTGCGCCTGGTCGACGAGGCCACGATGACCGTGCTGCACGAGAAGTGGATGGACCTGCCGGGGCCGACCGATGTCATGAGTTTCCCCATGGACGAGCTGCGTCCCGGACGCGACGGCGAGGCGCCCGAGCAAGGCGTGCTCGGCGACATCGTCCTGTGCCCCACCGTCGCCGCGAAGCAAGCTGCCGAGGCCGGACACGCAACCGCCGAAGAAATGCTGCTCCTGACGACGCACGGCATCCTGCACCTGCTCGGCTACGACCACGCCGAGCCGGAAGAGGAGAAGGAGATGTTCGAGCTGCAACGTCAGCTCCTGCTCACCTTCCTCGCCGGCCGCGGCCGACCGCGCGCCTGAGCCCATGACCGGCCAACTGATCGCGGTCGCGCTGGTCGCGGTCCTTTTCGCCGCACTCATCGCGCTCGCCGAGGCTGCCATCGGCCGCTCCAGCCGGGTGCGTGCCGAGGAACTCGCGGACGAAGGCCGCGGGGGAGCCACGAGCCTCGGCGTCATCCTGGCCGACTCGGCGGCATACCTCTCGGTCACCGCCTTCCTGCGCACCGTCGCCGAATCCGTTGCGGCAGTGTGTATGACGCTCGCGGTCACCTCGATCGTCGACGGCTTCTGGAAGGCGTTGCTGATCTCCATCGCCATCATGGCGGTGATGACCTTCATCGTCGTCGGCGTCTCACCGCGCACCCTCGGCCGGCAACATTCCGACGCCATCGCGCTCGCGCTCTCGCCCGTTGTCGTCTGGCTGCGTCGGCTGCTCGGGCCGGTCGCCCGGCTCCTGGTGATGTTCGGCAATCTCGTGACGCCCGGTGGCGGCTATCGCGACGGCCCCTTCCAGAGCGAGTCGGAACTGCGCGACCTGGTCGACATCGCCGGCGAGAACGCGCTCATCGAAGACGACGAACGCGAAATGCTGCACTCCGTCTTCGAGCTCGGCGACACGGTCGCCCGCGAAGTCATGGTGCCGCGCACCGACATGGTCTCCATCGAGGTCGGCAAGACCGCTCGCCAGGCGATGTCGCTGTTCAGCCGCTCCGGCTTCTCGCGTCTGCCGGTCATCGACGACGGGCCCGATGACATCGTCGGCCTGATCTACATGAAAGACGTAGTCCGCCAAATGACCTCTGGCGGAGCGGATTTGACGACCATCCCCATCGAATCGCTGATGCGGCAGATGCCGTTCGTTCCCGAATCGAAGCCGGTCGATGACCTGCTGCGCGAAATGCAACGCGGCTCAGTGCACATCGCGATCGTCGTCGACGAATATGGCGGCACCGCCGGCCTGGTGACGATCGAGGACATCCTTGAAGAAATCGTCGGCGAGATCGATGATGAATATGACCGTGAGACCCCCGGCGTCGAGGATCTCGGCGACGGCCGTTTCCGGATCCCGGCGACGATGAATGTCGATGACTTCGCCGACGCCTTCGATGTCGACCTCGAGGACGACGAGGGTGTCGACACCGTAGGCGGTCTGATCGCCAAGCGCCTCGGCCAGGTGCCCATCCTGGGGTCGCACTGCGATGTCGGGATCTACACACTCACCGCCGAGCGGATGGCCGGCCGCCGGCATCGGATCGCCTCGGTCCTGCTCACCCCGCTGCCCCCGGTTTTCGATGCGACGGGGGAACTCGTCGATCACGAACCCGCCACCTCCCGGACGGAGCACCGCGTATGACGCCCGAGAAGCCTTCCTATACAGCCGGTTTCGCGTGCCTCGTCGGCCGCCCCAATGCCGGCAAATCGACCCTGACGAATGCCCTGGTGGGGGACAAGGTGGCGATTACCTCCTCCAAGCCCCAGACCACTCGGCATACGATCCGGGGCATTGTCACCGGCTCGACGAGCCAACTGATCCTCGTGGACACCCCCGGCCTGCACAAGGCGCGCACGCTGCTGGGGGAGCGCCTCAACGACCTGGTCCGCGCGACCCTGCTCGATGTCGATGTCGTCGGCTTCTGCCTGCCGGCCGATCAGCGGATCGGACCCGGCGACCGGTTTATCGCCAACGAACTGACCGAGCTCATGCGCGGCAAGAAACTGCCCGTGGTCGCGATCGCGACCAAGATCGACAAGGTCGACAAGAAGCGCCTCGCCGAGCACCTCATCGCCATCGACCAGCTCGCCGACTGGGCCGCCATCGTCCCCTGCTCGGCGTCCCGGGGCGACCAGGTGGAGGACGTGCAGCGGGTGCTCGCGTCATACCTCCCCCCGGCGCCGGGGCCGCTCTATCCCGAGGGCGTCATCACCGACGAGGACACCGACACCCGGATCGCGGAACTCGTTCGCGAAGCCGCCCTCGAAGGTGTCCGCGACGAGTTGCCGCACTCGATCGCCGTCGTCGTCGAGGAGATCACCGAACGCGAGGAGACGCCCGAGGACAAGCCGATGCTCGACGTGCGCGTCAACATCTTCGTCGAGCGCGACAGTCAAAAGGCGATCATCATCGGCAAGGGCGGCTCCCGGCTGCGTGAGGTCGGCACCGATGCCCGCGCCGGGATCGAGGCCCTGCTTGGCCGGCGCGTCTATCTGCACCTGCGGGTCAAGGTCGCCAAAGACTGGCAGCGCGACCCCAAACAACTCCAGCGCCTCGGCTTTTAGCCACCCCACGAAGTTCTCCGCTCCTACGTCGCTGCGATACTTCGCGGGGAACCCCGACGCGTCACCGCACGACGCCGCGCGTTGCCCACCTAGCGGGCGCAACCGGAACTCGGTGGACGCGCTCCTTATCCTTGACTCATGCGTGTTGGTGTATTCGGTGCAACCGGTCAGGTCGGCGGGGTCATGCGGACCCTCCTTGAGGAGCGGGACTTCCCCGTCGACGAGATCCGCTACTTCGCCTCGGCACGTTCGGCGGGCACGACCCTGCCGTGGCGTGACGCCGAGGTCGTCGTCGAGGACACCGCGACCGCGGACTTCAGCGGCCTCGACATCGCCCTGTTCTCCAATGGCGGGTCGAGCTCGAAGGAGTACGCCCCCAAGGTCGCCGCGGCCGGCGCCGTCGTCATCGACAACTCCAGCGCCTGGCGCAAGGACCCCGAGGTGCCGCTCGTCGTCAGCGAGGTCAACGCCGACGACCTCCTCGACATCCCCAAGGGCATCGTCGCCAACCCCAACTGCACGACGATGGCCGCCATGCCAGTCCTCAAGCCGCTGCACGACAAGGCTGGCCTGAAGCGCATGCACGTCGCGTCATACCAGGCCGTCTCGGGCTCCGGCGGCAAGGGCGTCCAGGAACTCGACCGCCAGCTGCGCGGCGGGTATGCCGCGGGCGACCCGATGGGCCTGGCCCTCGACGGCGGGGCCATCGAGGTCCCCGAGGCGCAGGTGTATGCCGTGCCCGTCGGCTTCAACGTCGTCCCCCTCGCCGGCTCGCTCGTCGACGACGGCTCGCTGGAGACCGACGAGGAGCAGAAGCTGCGCAATGAGTCCCGCAAGATCCTGCACGCCCCCGACCTGCGCGTCTCCGGCACCTGCGTGCGCGTGCCGGTGTTCAGCGGCCACTCGCTGGCCATTCATGCCGAGTTCGAGAACGACATCTCGCCCGAGGACGCACTCGACCTGCTCAAGAACGCGCCCGGCGTGGTCGTGACGGACGTCCCCAATCCCCTCGAAGCCACCGGCCGTGACCAGGTTTTCGTGGGCCGGGTTCGCGCCGATCAGGCCGCCCCGGACGGCAAGGGCCTGGTGCTCTTCGTCGTGGGAGACAATCTACGCAAGGGCGCGGCGCTCAATGCCGTGCAGATCGCAGAGGAGTGGCTCAAGCGCAATGGCTGACATCACCGACTTTGACTCCGCAGTGGCGGCGGTCTCGGGCCTGACCAAGGACCCGGGCAATGAGGCGAAGTTGCGCCTCTACTCCCTCTACAAGCAGGCCACCGACGGCGATGTGTCCGGGCGCCGCCCCGGTTTCACCGACTTTGTCGGCCGGGCGAAGTATGACGCGTGGGCCAAGCTCGCCGGCACCGATGCCGAGACCGCCCAGGCCGACTACATTCAGGTCGTCAGCGACCTGCTGGACGCCCAAGGCGACTGACTGCGCGCGCCGGCGCACACGGCATACCCACGCACCTCAAGCAAGAGCGGCCGGGACCTCATCGCAGGTCCCGGCCGCTGGCTTGTGAGGTATGCGGATCACTCGCGTTGCGCGAGCATCTCCGTCATGGTCTCGATCTCGGCGGATTGTGCGTTGACCATGCCTTGAGCCAGGTTGCGGACGGCCGGTTCCTTGGCCCGATCGAGGGCGGCCTTGGCCATCTCGACGCCACCCTTGTGGTGCGCAATCATCAACTGCAGGAACAGCTTTTCGGCTTCCACGCCCCTGGCTGCCGTCAGCTTCGCCATGTCCTCGGCTGAGGCGATGCCCGGCATCGAGGCCATCGCCTCGCCGTGGCTCATCGAGCCGTGATCCATGCCCGGCATATCGCCCATCCAGCTCATCGCCGGGTCCGTGCCGGTCTGCGGCAGCCCCCACAGCGTCAGCCAGGCGCTCATCTGACCGATCTGTTGCTGCTGGCTGGTGATGATGTCGAAGGCCATCCGCCGCAGGTCCTCATCCTGGGTCCGGTCGCGGATGAGAAAGGACATCTCGACCGCCTGCGCGTGGTGGGTCGACATATCGCGAGCGAACCCCGCCTCGGCGCTGGAGTTGCCGGGGTGCCCGTCGGCGCGGTTGAGGAAGAAGCCCGCAAGCGCGGCGGCAAGGAGGCCCAGGACAGCGACGATGGCGAGCGCCGGGCGGCCGAGCGCCGGCTTGGGGGAGTCCGTATGCGGATCGGCCCCGGCCCAGGGTGCCTCGGGCGCCGTGGCCGGCTGGGCCATCAGGAGACCTTGCCGTCCGCGTCCATGCCGCCGGTGCAGACCGCGCCGGGCTCGGGCGTCTGGGGACCCTGCCGGTAGGCCGCGATGAAGGCCTCCAGGCGCGGATCGTCGGCGCCCGTCAGCGTCAGCTGCTTGCCCCAGGCGGAGGCGACAACCGGGCTGGGCAGGCCGTCAAACGGCGAGAGCACCATGTAGGTCGACGGGATCTCCTTGCGGAGCTTGTCGACATCGGCGCTCGGGAGCTTCGGGTCGTAGGTCACCCACACCGCCCCGTGCTCCAGGGAGTGCACAGCATTCTCGTTCGGAACCGGCTTGTCGTAGACGCCGCAGTTGAGCCACGTGCCGTTGTGCTCGCCGCCAACGGGCGGGTTCTCGGCATACTTCACCGGCTGATTGGTATGGGCGCCACCCTTGTATTCGACGCTCTTGACGCCATCGAGGCTGACCTTGTCCGCGGACTGCCGGTCCTTGACGATGGTGAACCCCACGACGCCGGCAATCAGCAGCAGGACGGCCAAGCCAGACCCCCAGATCGCCATCCCGCGCCGGCGTTCGGCCTGCGCCTGCTGTTTGCGGACCGCCTCAAGCTGCGCGCGTCGCGCCGCTGATGTGTCGGTGGTTGCTTGCTTCTTCTTCGCCACGGGCCTGCCTTGTCAGTGGTGAGCGGGAAAAGTAAGGGTCGCATGCTAGGCGAGAAGCCTGACGGTTTCCTGGGAAGGTGAAGCGGCGTGCGGCCGACGCAACGCGGGAGGCGCGGCACGAATGACCGTGCTCGACGCCTTCGCCCTCGTGGGTTTTTTGCGCGGCGAACCGTGCGCAGGGCAGGTCGAGGAGCTCTTTGGTGGAATCACGGCCATATCGAGCGCCAACCTGGCAGAAGTGATCGACCTGCTCGTCCGCGTGTTCGGATTCGGTGAAGATGAATTGCTCGGTGACTTGGCCTTGCTCCAGCAAGCAGGGTTGGACGTTGTCGACGTCGACACCGCTATCGCCACCCGCGCGGCTCTGTTGCGCGCCAGGCACTACGGCAGCAAGCGCTGCCCAGTGAGCCTCGCCGACTGCGTGGCGCTCGCGACCGCCGAAAGGCTCAGGCAACCGCTCGCCACTGCTGATCCAGATCTGCTCAGGGTGGCGCGTGACGAATCGGTTGCGGTCTGCCCACTCCCTGACAGTTCCGGACGTATGCCGCCCGCACGATCCCGGGGCCGACGTCGCCCCGCCTTGGCTGGCGCTTGGGCTTGATGAGTCGCCAGTTGACAACTCGGCGACGCTGATATGCAATATATTGCATGCCGATTCCGAAGAATGCCGGAACTAGTGCGCTGAAGCGCGGGCTGCTTCGCGATGATGTGTATGCCCGACTGCGGGACGCCATCGTCGACGGCACCTTCTCGCCGGGGGAGCAGCTGCGCGATCAAGACCTGGCCGAGTGGCTGGGGGTGAGTCGGACGCCAGTGCGCGAGGCAATCCTGCGGCTGAGTGCGGCGGGCCTGGTGTCGGCCGCGCCCGGTCGGTCGACGATCGTCGCTCCGCTCGAGAGCAGCGCGATCCGGGACGCCCAGTCGGTCGTCGCGGCGATGCACCGGCTGGCCGTGGAACTCGCCGTGGCGCGGCTCAGCAGCGACGACCTGCACGCCATGCGTGCGGCCAACCAGGATTTTGCCGCCGCCATGCGGGCCGGGGATGCCGACGCCGCACTTGCCGCAGATGACGCTTTCCACGCGATTCCCGTTGCGGCAGCGGCTAATTCGGCGATCGTGACCGTTCTCGACCAGTTCACGCCGGTGCTGCGCCGCCTGGAGCGGCTGCGCTTCGCCTCGCTCACCGGCCGGGCGTCGGTCGCACTGCATACCCGTCTCGTCGACCTGTGCGAGACGGGGGACACCGCCGCGGCGGCGGAGGTCTCGCACGAGACCTGGCAAAGCCTCGGCCCGCTGCTCTCGACTCTCGACCAGGCCACCACCTCCGCCCCATGACCACAACCACACCCCGCCGAACCACCCGGCACAACCGCAAAGGACGACCAATGAAGCTCGACCAGTTTCCCCGCCACCAGCTGACCTTCGGCCCCAGCCCGATCCATCACCTCAAGCGGCTGTCCGACCACCTCGGCGGCGCCCAGGTCTGGGCCAAGCGCGAGGACGTGAGCAGCGGGCTGGCATACGGCGGCAACAAGATTCGCAAGATGGAGTACATCGTCCCGGACGCGATCGCCTCCGGCGCCGACACGCTGGTCTCGATCGGCGGCTACCAGTCCAACCACACCCGGCAGGTCGCGGCCGTCGCCGCCCACCTCGGCATGAAATGCCGCCTGGTGCAGGAGAAGTGGGTGCCCTGGGATGACCCAGTGAACGACAAGGTCGGCAACATCCTGCTCTCGCGCATGATGGGCGCGGACTCGCGGCTCGACCCCGCCGGCTTCGACATCGGCATCCGCGACTCCTGGAAGGACGCGCTGCGCGAGGTCGAGGAGGCGGGCGGCACGCCATACGCCATCCCCGCCGGCGCCTCCGAGCACCCCCTCGGCGGGCTCGGGTTCGCGAACTGGGCCTTCGAGGTCGCCGAGCAGGAGAAGCAGTTCGGCGTCTTCTTCGACACCATCGTCGTCTGCACCGTGACTGGCTCGACGCACGCGGGCATGATCGCCGGCTTCGCCGCGCTGGAGGAACTCACCGGAGTTAAGCGCCGCGTGCTCGGCATCGACGCCTCCGCCACCCTGGAGAAGACCCGCGATCAGGTCGCCCGGATCGCCCGCCACACCGCCGAGCTGATCGAGCTCGGCCGCGACATCCGCGATGACGAAATCCAGGTGCTCGAGGGCTGGGCCGGAGAGCTGTACGGTCTGCCCGTGGAGTCGACGATGAACGCCATGGCGATGGGCGCGCAGCTCGAGGCGATGATCACCGACCCGGTCTATGAAGGCAAGTCCCTCGCCGGGCTCATCGACCTGGTCAAGGACAAGGACATCCCGGCGGACTCGACGGTGCTCTATGCCCACCTCGGCGGGCAGCAGGCTGTCAACGCCTACCACTCGCTGTGGGACCCGGTGAAATGAGCGACGCAGGAGCTCCTATTTCACCGGAGCAGCGAGAGAGTGCGAGCGGAGCGAGCGCGGTGCCTTTGCATGAAGTGACCGAAAGCACTGGCGTGCAGCCGGATTCGAAGCTGCTCGAGGACATCGCGCAGCGCGTCCTTTGGCTGTCCACGCGCATTGTCGACGGCGCGAACCACGACCGCGCCACCGGCGATGGGGTAAAGGTCGGCGGTCACCAGGCCAGCAGTGCCAGCCTGGTAACAGCCATGACAGCGCTCTACTTCGCGCACCTCGACGCGCCGGACCGCATCTCCGTCAAGCCGCACGCCTCGCCGGTGCTGCACGCGATCAACTACCTCCTCGGCAATCTCGACCGCTCCTATCTCCCGACGCTGCGGGCGTTCGGTGGGTTGCAGTCCTATCCGTCCCGCACCAAGGACCCCGATCCGGTCGACTTCTCGACCGGATCGGTGGGCCTCGGCCCGGCGGCGCCGCTCTTCGCGGCCGTTGCCCGCAGGTATGTCGATGCGCACTTCGGTGCCCGCCCCGCCTCGCGTTTCATCGCGTTGCTCGGCGACGCCGAATTGGACGAGGGCAACATCTGGGAGGCCATCGCCGACCCGGCCACGCAGGGTCTCGGCAATGTCATGTGGATCGTCGACTTCAACCGGCAATCTCTGGACCGCGTGGTGCCTGGCATCCGAATCCAACAGTGGCGCAGTCAATTTCAGGCAGCGGGCTGGCATGTCGTCGAGGTGAAGTACGGTCCTCGGCTCACCGCGGCATACGCCCAGCCCGGGGGAGCGGCGCTGGAGGCGTGGATCGATGCCATGCCCAACGAGCGCTACCAATCCCTGTTCGGGCTCGACCCGGCTGGCGTTCGCGAGCGTTTCCTCGACGGCGCGCCCGCCGAGGTGGTCGGCTTCTTCGACGGTATGCCGGACGCGGACCTCGCGAGCCTGGTCACCGATCTCGGGGGTCACGATGTGGAGGCGATGCTTGCGGCGTACCGCGCCTGCGACGCCGAAACCGACCGTCCCAGTGTGGTTTTCGCCTATACCGTCAAGGGTTGGGGTCTGCCGCTGGCGGGCAACCCGCGCAACCACTCCGCGCTGCTTTCGACAGAGCAGGTCGGCGAGCTGCGCACGCGCCTCGGCTTGACCAGCGACACCGAGTGGGACCGCTTCGACCCGACCACCGCGGCCGGTCAGTGGGCCGGCGTGCGCGCCGAGCACCTGCGCCGCGATCCGGCGCAAGAGCGGCAGCCGCTGCCGGTCCCGGCCGCAACGGGGCTCAAGTCGGCGAAGCCGATGTCGACCCAAGAGGCCTTCGGCCGCATCCTCGTCAGCCTCTCGCGCGTCGACGGCGTCGGCGATCACATCGTCACCACCGCGCCGGATGTCGCGACCTCGACCAACCTCGCCGGCTTCATCAACCGCACGGGTGTCTTCCACCCGGAGGAGAAGGTTTCGTGGAGTCCCGATCCGCTCGTGAAGTGGACGGAATCGCCTGCGGGACAACACATCGAGCTCGGCATCTCGGAGATGAACCTCTTCCTCAACCTCGGGATGCTCGGCCTCGCGTGGGACCACTCCGACCAGCTGCTCCTGCCGGTCGGGACGCTCTATGACCCCTTCGTCCTGCGCGGACTCGACGCCTATGTGTATGCCGCCTACTCCGGCTCGCGCTTCGTCGTCGCCGGCACGCCTTCGGGCGTGACCCTCGCCCCCGAGGGCGGCGCGCACCAGTCGACGATCACGGCGTCCGTGGGGATCGAGCTGCCCAACACGACGCTGCTGGAGCCGGCATATGGCGCGTGCGTCGACTGGCTGCTCTGCCACGCATTGGCGCGGATCGCCGACCCCGGCAAGGGTGATGCGCTTGGCAAGACCGAGGACGGCAGCTACTATTTCCGGCTCACGACTCGCCCGATCGACCAGGCGCCTTTCGAGGCGGCCCGGGAGCGGCTGGGCGAGGCGACCTTGCGGCGGCAGGTGCTGGCCGGTGCCTACCGGCTTGTCGACGCGGGGGAGACACACGGAGCGCCGGTCGTCCAACTCGCTGCCTCCGGTGCGGTCATGCCCGAAGTCCTTACGGCCGCAGCGGAACTCGCGGACGAGGGCATCCTCGCGCATGTGATCGACCTGACGTCCGCCGACCGGCTGTATGCCGCGTGGCAGCGCACGCTGCGCCAGGGCATCCGCACGGCGACGACCCCGTCGATCCCGGGGGCCTTGCGGGCGGCGTTCGACATGCGGGCTCCCGTGGTCACCGTGCACGATGCGTCATCGCACGCGCTCGCCTGGCTCGGTTCCGCGCTCGGGGTGCCGTGCGTGCCGCTCGGCGTCGACTCGTTCGGGCAGTCGGGCACGGTAGCGGACTTGTATGAGGCGCACGACCTCACCTCCGGCTCGATCGTCAACGCCGCGCTCGCCGCGCTCGCGCTGCGCTGACGTCGGGTGGTCGGGGAACGGTCATACGATCGGCTCGTGAGCGAGCACATCGACGCGACCCCGGCCACCAATCACGCGAGTGAGCTCGGTCTGGATTTCGTTGTCACGCAACATGGTCCGGTTGCATCACTCGCCGAGGCGGCCGCAGCACGCGGGGTGACGCCCGCGGACATCATCAAGACGCTCGTGGTGCGCCGGGCCGATGACGACTTCCTGTTCGTCCTCGTCCCCGGCGATCGCGAGATCTCGTGGCCGAAGCTGCGTGGTCTGCTCGGCGTCAATCGCCTCTCGATGCCGGACGCGGCGACTGCCAAGGCGGTCACGGGCTACGAGCGCGGCACCATCACGCCGCTCGGCGCCTCGACCGCCTGGCCGGTCATCGCGGACGCGTCCATCCCCGGTCGCCGGATCTCCATGGGCGCCGGCCGCCATGGCATGGCGCTCAGCCTCGACGCCGATCCCCTGCTCCAGGCCCTCGCCGCGCGGGTAGCCGACATCAGCGAGCCGCAGTAGCCGGCTCGTCAAGCACCAATTGGGCGAGCACGCCATTGTGGTCACTCACCGGCGGCTCGGGCGTGAGCACATGCCAGACGGCAGCGTCGAAGCCGCGCTGCCACATCCAGTCGATGCAACCGCCACCCGCGCCAAAGCCATTGAACGTCTGCCGCGGTTCGCTCGTCGGGAAGATCGCCGTGAGGGCGCGAGCCAGGGTGCGGTATGCCGGGCTGCCGGGCTCATCGTTGAAGTCACCGGCGAGGACCAGCGGTCCGTCGCCGAGTGATTCAACCAGTTCGACGAGCTGTTGAGCGGACGCGGATCTGCTTGTCGCACAAAGCTGGTCGAGGTGCGTGCTCGCGATCGTGACCTCCACCCCGGAGACCCGATGGCGGTAGCGAGCCCACGTCACCATCCGTGGGCAGTCCTGCGTGGCTGTCCACGTTGACGGGATCGTCCGGGGAGTGGCCGAGAGCGCGAGGTGGTCGGATGCCGTGACCTCCCACCGATCCGCCCGGTGCACGACCGCGCAGTGCTCGTCGCTCGACCCGCCGCGCCGGCCGAGGCCGGTCCACTCCAGCGGCGCATCGGCTGGAGAGTCTCGCCGCAGGTCCTGAAGCATCGCGAAGTGCGCTTCTTGCGTGGTGATGAAATCCGGCTGGACGCGATCGAGGAGCGCCCGGAAGCGCGGTCGCCGCGACGCCCAATCGTTCGGCGGCGGATCACTCGGACCGCGCAGATTCTGCGTGAGCACCCGGATCTCCATGGCCTGAACCTAAACCCTTTTGCGAATCTCCCGGACGGGGTCCTCGCGAAGTACCGGAGGAGGGTCCCACGCTCCGCGTGGGCGCTGGCGAGTGAGGAAACGTCGTGGGGTGTCTTAGACGTCGGTGACCCAGTGGTGCCAACTCTGCGTCACGACCATGCCCACCGCCAGATAGACCCCCAAGGCGCCCGTCCGGCTGTCGGTCGATAGCTCGGAGCGCGTCGCCCCACGCCGTCGACCCTCCTCAAAGGCATCCACGAGCAGCGCCCGAGCCAGCCCCCGACCGCGGTGGTCGCGGCGGACGGCGAGCTGATCGACATATGCACAGTTCTGGCTGTCGAGGATGAGGCACGCGATGCCGACCGGCTCGCCCGCACTGTCTCTGACGAAGCGAATCTGCCAGGGGGAGAACCCAGTTCTCCCAACGATCCGGGGCCGCCAGTCCTCGAAGGCCTGTGGGGTGCGGTCCGGCCACTCGTTGAAAGCGTCCTCGATCAGCTGGTATGCCGCGTGCTCATCCTCCGCCGTGAACTCGCGAATCGCGTACCCCGGCGGGAGCGGTTGCGGCGCAATCTCCGCGCCCTCGGGCACTTCCAGCACCCAAGAGGTCCACAGCGTGCGGTAGCCGCGGCCTCGCAGCAGCGCCTCCGCCGGCGAGCCATCGAACTTTGACTGCCCCACGAGCGAGCCGTCCTTGGCGCGGGCGGTCCGCTCGGTCCACGCCGCGAGCCAGCTGCCGATGCCTCGCCCGTGATGACTCGGCAGCACCGCCCCGTCGGCTCGCCGCGCACCGAAGACTTCCGCGGCGCCGACGAGTTCCTCGCCGTCGAACACGCCCACGGAATCGGTCGCCAGGTCGAAAGACGAACGAGACCAATCAGATTCGATGTCCTCCGGTTCCACCATTCGGTGCCCCGTATTGACGAACTCGTCCTCGACATACACCCGGAAGGTCGCGTCGAGGTCGCTCATCGCGAGCGGCCGGGTAACCAAGCCGGCGGGAAGTGGAGGCAGCGTCATACCCACCAGAGTGCAGCACCGACCCATGTCGAGGCCAGCGAATAGCCCGAGGTCACGGCACGACGACGACCGGGACAGTGGCGTTGCGCAGGATCTTGGCGGCGCTGGAGCCGAGGAAGACCTGCGCGAGCCGATGCGTGGAGGAGGACCCGACCACGAGCACCTCGTCGCTGGCCCAGTCGACGCTGGCCAGGGCCGCGGCCCAGGATGCGCCTTCGGAGACAATCGTCGTGACGGCATCGGCCGCAAAGCCGCTGTCGCGCAGGTGCGCCGCCGCCTCGTCGAGCCCGGAACGGGCCTGCGCAAGCCACTGCTGGAAGACACCAAGTTCAGCTCCGCGGACGGCGGACGTCACCATGGTCTGCGGGCGGACCGCGAAAGTCACCAGGCGCAGACTCGCGCCGACGCGCAGACAGATCGACGACACCTGATCGAGTAACGTCCAACTGGCGTCATCATCGCGAAAACCCATGGTGACGCGGGTGATTCGGGCGTCACCGTCGGCGCGATAACCCCGTGGGGCGATCGCGACGGGGACTTGCGCCGAGTGCAGCAATCGGTCGGTCTTGGAGGTCGCGGTGACCCGGCCGGGCGGACCGTTTTCGCCCGAACCGACCACCACGAGCGAGGCCGCCAGACGATCCGTGGCCTCCAAAATGGCTTGCGGTACGGACCGTCCACTGACCCAGGTCGCCTCCCCCAGGACATCGGGATGCTGCGCCAGAAGTGCCAGGGCTGCAGCCGAACTGGCCTCACCTTCTTGGGCGGCCCATTGCTGGAAGGCTCGGTCGGTGTCGCCCGCAACGGCGGTCTCCCAGCCGCGCGGCACGACGGTCAGGGCGTGGACGCGGTCCGCCTCAGACCGGGCGAACTGGCATGCGAGAGCGATGGCACTGCCGTCTTCCTTGTGGGGGCTGTAGCCGACGAGATAGGTCATTCCTCACCCTCCCGGCGACGACCGCTCGGTTCGGCGATCTCCTCCTCGTCCACATAGTGATTCAAGGTGGCGTGGCGCCGCCCGTAGGCGAAGTAGAAGGTCAGCACGATGGAGATCCACACCGCGAAAATGACCCAGGTGATGGCGGCCAGGCCAGAGAGGATGTAAAGGCAGGCCACGACGGTCAGGATCGGTGTCACCGGATAGCCCGGGATCTTGAACGGCCGCTCCAGATTGGGATGGGTCCGGCGCATGACCATGATCCCGATCGCGACCATGGAGAAGGCCATCAGGGTGCCGATCGAGACCGTGTCCCAGAGATAGTCCGCAGGCACGAACCCGCCGATCAGCGCGACCACGATCGAGACGACGATGGTGTTAAAGGTCGGCGTCATGGTCTTGGGATTCACTTCGAGGAATCGCTTGGGGATCAAGCCATCCCGGCCGATCGCGAACAAGATTCGGGTCTGGCCATAGAGCGTCACCAACGTGACGGAGAAGATCGAGATCACGGCACCGGCAGCCAGGACGGTGCTCCAGACCTCGTTGCCGGTGATCTCCTTGAGGATCAGGGCGAGGCCGGCCTCGCTGTTTTCGGAGTCCTCGAAGAAGGACACGGGCTTGGCGGCCAAACCGGCGGCGGCGACGGCGAGGTAGATGCCGGAGACGATCGTCAAGGCGCCAATGATGGCGCGCGGCAAGGCCTTTTGTGGATCCTTGACCTCCTCTCCCGCCGTCGCCACCGCGTCAAGGCCGATGAAGGAGAAAAAGATGGTGCCGGCTGCGGCACTGATGCCGGCGAAACCCTTGCCAAAGAAGTTGGAGAAGTGGTCGGCGTTGAAGGCCGTGAACCCGATGACGGAAAAGAGCAGCAGAACCCCGAGCTTGATCAGGACCATGATCGCGTTGATCTTCGCCGATTCGGAGGCGCCGCGGATCAGCAGCAGCATGCAAAGCAGCACGAGCACGACAGCGGGCAGATTGATCAGCCCCCCGGTGGCGACGCCGTCGGTGCCCGGGATGGGCGAGATCGACAAGGCCCGGGGCAGTTGCCACCCGATGGTCTCGTGCAGGAGCTCATTGAAATAGCCGCTCCAGCCGACGGCGACGGCCCCCGTCGCCACGCCATACTCCAGCAGCACGCAGCCCGCGATGACGACCGCTACAAGCTCGCCGAGCGCGTGGTAGGCATAGGAATAGGTCGACCCGCTGACCGGGATCGCCGACGCCATCTCCGCATAGCAGAGCGCCGACAAGCCCGCGGCCAGACCAGCGACGAGGAACGAGACCAGCACGGCCGGGCCCGCCTTGGGGACCGCCTCCCCGAGGACGAAGAAGACGCCGGTCCCGACCGTCGCCCCGACCCCGAACATCATGAGTTGGAAGGTCGTCAGATTGCGCGCGAGTTCCTCGCCCTTGTGATGGCGGTGCTGGAAGACGATCGGCTTACGGCGGCGTAACTGTTGGGCGAGGGGCAGGGACATTTCGGTGACCTCCACTCTTGGACGCTCGACAAGTCTGTTCAAGATAGCGCTGCCTGGCCGAGACCGCGAGGGATGCGCGAGCGATGCATACCCTGGTGCGTATGCCCGTTCGTCGCGCCCTCATCCGCCGCCCCGGTCTATTGCTCGCCGACGGCCTCGTTACACACATCGACAAGCAGCCTGTGGACCTCGATCGCGCGCTCTCCCAATGGCTTTCGTATGCCGAAGCTCTCCGCTGCGCGGGCTGGGAGACCGTCGAGGTGCCGCCGGCTGATGACTGTCCCGATGCCGTCTTCATCGAGGACCCGGTCGTCGTCCAAGGTGATCTCGCCATCCTCGCGAGGTCGGGTGCGCCCGAGCGTCGCGTCGAACCGGCCGGGGTGGAGGCGACGCTGCGCGAACTCGGCTACCGGATCGCCCGCATCGAGGCGCCGGGGACGCTTGACGGGGGAGACGTGCTGCGGGTGGGGGGCACGGCATATGTCGGGCTCGGGGGACGAACGAATGGTGCGGGGATCCAGCAGCTTGCAAATCACCTGGGGGAGTTCGGCATTCGGACCCAAGCCGTGACCGTCGAGCGCGCCCTGCACCTGAAGTCGGCGGTCACGGCGCTGCCGGACGGCACCGTAATCGGCTGGGATCCGGTGGTGGACTGGCCGGGCGCTTTCCCGGCATACGAAGGGATGCCGGAGGAGGGCGGCGCCCATGTCGTCATCCTCGACCCGGACCACCTGCTGATGTCCGCGAGCGCCCCGCAGACGGCCGAGCTGCTGAGGGCGCGCGGTTACCGCGTGACCACCGTCGACATCAGCGAGTTCGAGAAACTCGAAGGCTGCGTCACGTGCCTGTCGGTGCGCCTGCGCTGAGCGACGCGAGAACCTCGCGCGCGGTGTCCGTGCCGCAACGCACGGCGCCCTCCATATAGCCATTCCAGCGCGTGGCGTATTCGGCTCCGGCCCAATGGATTCGGCCGATCGGCGGTCGCAGGGCCTCGCCATATGCCGTCCACACCCCGGGGGCGAAGTGGGCGCCATAGCAGCCGCGCGAAAACTCCTCGGCGCTCCAGTCCTGCTCGGCATAGTCGATCGGATTGGCAGCCTGCGGGCCGAAGTACCGAACGAAGCAGTCCAGGACCGTGCGCCGGCGCTCGGCCTGCGTCAATCGAACCCAACGGCGTGCGTCACCGCCCTCGACGAAGCCCAACAGGAGGCCCACCAGGCCGTCGGGTGGGGAGACATCGAAGCTCACCTTGACCGGTCCGCGATCCGAGGCGGCCTGCCCGTTGAGCCCGGCCGCCCGCCAGAACGGGGTGGGGTATGCCGCGAACGTCTTGGCCACCGCGCCGGCCGGCAACTTCTGCGTGAGCTGATCGCGCCAGCTCGGCAGGATCGGGTCGTAGTCGATGCGGCCGGCCAGCGTGGGTGGGATGGCGACTATGGCGCGGTCGGCAGCGTGGGTGGCGCCGTCGCGGCATACGGCTCGAATGCCGTTGGGGGACTGCTGAATTGCGCGGACGGGGGAGCCCAGCCGGATGTCCAGGCCAGTGGCCAGCGCCTCGGCGATGCGGACCGTCCCGCCGACCACGCGGTCTTGTTGCGCGCCGTGGTCGACCGCGAGCAACGTCTCCAAGTCGGCATTGCTCGCGGTGTAGACCAGGGCGTGCAGGAGGGAGAGGTCGCTCGGGTCGGCGGCGAAAACGGCCTCGGTCGCGATCCGGAAGTAGGCGCGCCCGCTCGGGGTGCGCAGGTTGCGGCGGATCCACGTTTCGAAGGTTTGCCCATCGAGCGTCGCTGCGTGTGCGTGCTGCCACGGCCGTTCGGGATCGACGCCTTTGGCCAGCCGCGCAAAGCGCAGCAGCCCCTGCCCGAGGTCGGCGAGGGCGAACGGGCTGAGCTTCGGCACGGCGCCCTTCGTCGGCTTCATGCGCGACTGACGGCCGCCGAGGTCGACCAGGAGTTGGCCGTCGTCGTTATGGGTGCGGAAGGTTGGCAGGCCGAGTTCGGCGGCGAGGGCATACATGCGCTCGTGTCCCTCGCCGATCCACGTCCCGCCGAACTCGACGGCCTGCCCGGCCACCGAACCTCCCATGACACGGCCCCCGACGCGCGAGCGCGCTTCCAGGACAAGGCATTCCATGCCGGCCTTGGTGAGTTCGCGCGCTGCGCTCAGCCCGGCCAGGCCGGCGCCCACGATGAGTATGCGGGTCATCCCGCCATCCTCGATGCTCGATCCCAGCGGCGCCAGAGGCCGCGGACCAGGGCTGGCCGGGCATCCCCACTGGGCACGACGGCCGCGGCCCGCTCCTCCCAGGCGGACGCGAGCGGCCACGCCTCGTCCGCAGAGGCACCTGAGGTGACCCACTCGCGTTCGAGAGCGTCGCGCTCGCGGCGCGTGTCGGCATACGCCTGCGGGTCGCGGGTCCAGCCGCGATGAATGCGCTCGTGCCGCCACCACAGGTGGGCGGTGTCGGCGCGATTGCTCAGCCCGGTGGGCTGTGGCCACGACGGGGGAGCCAGGGCGACCGGTTTGAAGAGCGAGGTGCACGGCGCGGCGGTGCCGGTCACCCAGTGTTCGCCGGTCGTCGCGTTAGCAACCCACGAAGCGGTCGTCTGGGTGCTGGTGAGCAGGCCGCCGGCGTGGGCACAGGGTGCCGCCAGAGCGCCATTGGCCCGCCGATAGGCGATCGATCCGTTGCCGCCGTGATCGCGCAGCGCCGCCATCAGGTCGAGCACACCGTCTGCAGCCTGCGCAGCCGGGCCCGTGCGCGCCTGGCGCACGGAACACTGGGCGACCCGGCCGCGGAGGGGATCGGCATACCGCTCGGCGAAGCCGGGGATGGTCAGGCCGTTGGAGATGGAGCGCGCGCCGCGCACCTCCTCCACCGCGTGCCGCCGGCCCGCCGTCTCCAGGACCACCGCGCCGGTGGGGTCGGCGATGAGATAGGAGTTGTCGTAGCGAAAGCGCGGGTGCTCGTGACTCGCCCCGCCACCCTGGCCGTGCTGCTCCAGCAGGCTGACGATGACCTGGACGGCCGTATGCCGATCGCTCGCCCGCTCCAGCGCCAGTCGCAGCAGGTCCATCCCCGTCAAGTCGCCCCCGCCGCCGCCCGCCCGCCGGGTGAAGACCGCCTCGTTGCCAATCGTCACGCCGTGTTCGTTGGTGCCCATCTCGGCGCCCCACATCCACCACGGACGCGAAATGAGCACGGCATAGGTTTGCCCAACCTGGTCGATATCGGTGTGTGTCAGCCGGATTCGGCCGGTTCCGTGATCAGCGGCGGGGTGAAACTCCACCTGTTGGGCCTCGACCGGATCGCGATCCGAGTTCTTGGCGAAGAGCACCGCATCGTCCGTGATGCGCACGAGGGTGTCGCACATGCCCCCATCATGCCCGCCGGTCGACGGGGTGGAGTCAGCCTTCTGCGCGCGCCGCGCGGGCCGCTTCAACGCGACGGCGCCGTTCCTCGCGCAGGCGCCAGTGCGGATCCGAGGGGCCATCTCCTGCGGCCGGGCCATAGAGGTGATACATGACGTACCGGATGCGCCAGCCGATGCGATAGGGCAGCGAAAGGCCTTCGAAGTCCGACTTGCTCATGACACATCCTTGATGCTTAGGGGACTAATGAATAGTGCGCTAAAGATTAGGGCGGAGAGGTAGGCTTGGCAAATCATGCAAACCAAGACCGAAGCTCCCCAGCCTGACCTGCTGGCTCTCGATCAGCAGGTCTGCTTCGCGCTCGCCGTCGCCGCCCGCAATGTCATCGGTCTGTATCGCCCGCTGCTCGAGCCGATGCGCCTGACGCATCCGCAATACCTCGTCATGCTGGCCCTGTGGGAGAAGTCGCCGAGTTCCCTCACCGAACTGGCCGGGCGACTCTCCTTGGAGCCAGCCACGCTGTCCCCGCTGGTCAAGCGGCTCGAAGCAGTCGGCTACGTGACGCGCGCCCGGGATGCCAAGGACGAGCGCGCGTTGGCGGTGACATTGACCGCCGAGGGCGCTGCACTGCGGGAGTATGCACCGGCCGTGCCGGCTGGCATCGTCGCGCGCCTCGGGATGCCGCTGTCGGAACTCGAGGATTTGCGCGATCGGCTGCACGTCCTGATCGAGGCATCCCATCAGGCGCGCGGGGCCGACGGCTGATCTTTGCGGTCTTCAGTTAGATCGCGCGGACCCGGTTGTTGCGCGCTTTGTGTTCCAGCTCGACCGCGCCAGCCCTGGATGCATCAGGCCTTGCTCGTCGCGGCGGTTCAGCATCACGACGTGACGAGGAGTTGTCGTGTCCCCGGCGCCGACATGTGCCTCGTCGGTAGCGGTGGCGTCGCCGTCGAAGTCGCTCATGCCTCAGTATGCCGTCGCTCAGAGGTCGGGCAGGCGCTCCGCAATGCCGCACAAAATGAGGGCCGTCTGCTCGACCGACGCGAGGTCGACCCACTCGACGTCGGCGTGCGCGCCCTCACCGATCGGGCCGAGCAGAATCGTCGGTATGCCCGCGCTGGCCAGCAGCGCGCTGTCGGCCCAAAAGCTCGCTCCCACAGGGGAACTCGCCGCGCCCATGACCACCCCACGTGCGTCGAGGGCGGCCTCCACCAGCGGATGGTCGGCGCTGGTTTCGAGTGGCTCGCGCTGGAAGTCCAGCGTCACTTCGAAGCGTGCGTCCGGCATCGCCTCACGAGCGCGATCCACGACGGCGTCGAGTTCGGCCAGCACCGTGGCTCCCGACTCACCGGGCAGGGTGCGGCGCTCGACCCTCAGCACGCAACGGTCCGGAATCGTTGACACCTCGGTGCCGCCCTCGATCAGTGATGCGTGCACGGTCCCCGGTCCCAGCAACGGATGCGCGGCCTCGGCCAAGGTGGTCTGCAGCTCCGCCAGGCCGGTGAGCACCGGACCCATCGCGACAATGGCGTCGACGCCAAGGTGCGGCCGAGAGCCATGCGCGGCAACGCCATACGCCGTCACCGTCAGCCACGCGAAGCCGCGGTGCGCGGTCACCACCTCCAACTCGGTCGGCTCGGTCACGACGGCGGCGTCCGCGCTCAGCGAGGCCAGGACGTCCTCCATCCCTTGGCTGAGGTTCTCCTCATCGGCGACGGCGGCCACGACGACGCGCCCACGATGCTCCGGAACATCCAGCCGCACCGCCGCGACCAGAGCCGCCGCCAAGCCGCCCTTCATGTCATAGGTGCCCCGACCGTGCATACGGCCGTCCTCGACGCGCGGGTTGAGCGGCTCGCTCATCCCGGCGAGGCCGACGGTGTCGAGATGCCCGCACAGGACCAGCGTCGGCCCGGGCGCGCCGCGGGTGGTCGAGATGAGCAGGCTCGGGCGCTCCGGTGATCCGTGTCGCGTCACCGCGAGTCCCCGCTCCCCACAACAAGTTTCGAGATGATCGGCCAGCGGCGCCTCGCCCGCACCGGTCGAATCGAGCCCGGGATTGACCGAGTCGATGGCAACCAGATCCGTGAGCAACGACAGCAGCTCGGGGGAGATGTCGGTCATTCGTTAGTCCTCGTTCGCGAGTCGGTAAAGCACGGTGGCGAGCACGTCGGCGCCCGCGTGGCAGGCCTCGGGGGTCGAATACTCCCTCGGATTGTGGCTGATCCCGTCGTATTCGCCGCGGACGAAGATCATCGCCGTCGGGGCAATCGCGGCCACCTCCTGCGCGTCGTGTCCGGCGCCGGAGATCAGGTGCCGAAACTCGTGGCCAAGATCCTCTATCGCCTGCGCGATCGCCTTCTGCACACCCTCATCGAAGGGCACCGGCGCCGTGCGCGCCATCCGCTTCGTGCGGACGGTCAGGCCGGCTTCTTCCAAGGATTTGAGGTATGCCGCGAGCTCGCCTTCCGCCGCCGACAGCGCCTCTTCGTCGGGGTTGCGGAGGTCGACGGTCAGGATGGCTTGGTGCGCAACGACATTCGTCAGTCCGGGGGCGAGTCGCAGTTGACCGATGGTGCCGCGCAACTCGCCATACCGACCGGAGTCGACGAGTTCCTGTACGTGGGTGATGACGCGGGCGGCGGCAAGACCGGCATCGCGCCGGAGCTCGGTGGGGGTGGTCCCAGCATGCGCGGAGCGGCCCTCGATGGTGACCTCCTGCCAGCTGATGCCCTGGACGCCAGTGACCACGCCAAGAGTCAGGCCCTCGGCGGCGAGAACGGGGCCCTGCTCGATATGGCATTCGACGTAGGCGTGCGGCGGTTCGAGCCGGGCCGGATGCGTTCCGTTCCATCCGGTGCGGGCCAATTCCGCTGCGAGAGTGGTGCCTTCGGCGTCCGTTAGGGCGTGCGCGTGGGCGATGTCGATGCGCCCGCACGCCACCGCCGAGCCAAGCATGTCGGTGCCGAAGCGAACGCCTTCTTCCTCGGTGAAGAAGCCGATGTCGATCGGCCGCCGCGTGGAGAGCGCGAGTTCGTCGAGGGCCTGCACGGCCTCCAAAGCCGCCAGCACGCCGAGGCATCCGTCGAACGCACCCGCGGTCGCGACGCTGTCGATGTGGGACGCGGACATGACCGGGGCGGCATCGGGATCCGTGCCGCCTCGCCTCGCGAAGACATTGCCCATGGCGTCGACTCGCACGGCGAGGCCAGCCGCGCGCATCCATCCGACGACGAGCTGACGACCCGCGGAATCCGCGTCGGTGAGCGCGAGCCGGTTGACGCCGCGCAGGCCGGAGTGGGCGTCATACTCCCCGACCTCGGCGAGCTCCATCAGGCGCGACCAGAGGCGCTCGCCGTTGATGTGCAGTGGAGTGTCCATGGTCAGGTCCGTTCAGGCGGGATTGGCGGCGGCGCCCTCGGTGCACAAGAGCACCACGGTGGCGTCGGTGGGGAGGTCGAGGTCGGTGAGCGCGCCGGTGGCGGCCATGGCGAGAAGCCCGGCGAGTGGGGCAGCGCCGCACGGGCCGGCGTCGACGCCCGCGGCGCGGAGGATGGCTTGGGCGGCGCGGGCGTCCGAATCCGTCACGGACACAACGGCATCCAGACCTCCGGAGAGCGCGGGCCAGGCCGCACTCGACGGCGTACCGCAGTTCAGGCCGGCCATCGTCGTCGCAGTAGTCGTGACCGACAGGGGTTCGCCGGCCTGTCGGCTCGCGAGGACGCATGCGGCGGTGACGGGTTCGACGGCGAGGAGGGCGGGGCGGCCGGCGCGGCCCGGGGCCCGGTAGTGCTCGATCACCCCCTGCGCGAGTGACCCGACGCCGACGGGGATGACGACGAGATCGGGTGCGCGGAAGTCCGCGGTGAGTTGCTCATCGACCTCCTCGACGAGAGTTCGATAGCCCTCGACGATCCACGCGGGGATCTCTTCATACCCCGGCCACGCCGTGTCCTGGACGAGCAGCGCGCCCGTCTCGTGGGCGTATGCCGTGGCGGCCGCCACCGCCCCGTCATAGTCGAGTCCGGTGGCCACGACCTCGGCGCCTTCGGCCCGGATGGCATCGGCCGCCTGCGGGTGAACCCCGTCGGGAATGAAGATCGTTGCCGGTATGCCGAGCAGCGCCCCCGTGCGGGCCAGGGCCCGGCCGTGGTTGCCATCGGTAGCCGTGGTCAGGCGCGGCGGGCGGGGCTCGCCGGCCGCTTCCAGGGCCGAAAGTGCTTGGTGCACAGCCCAGCTCGCGCCGAGCACCTTGAAGGCTGGCAAGCCGAGGCGGTTGGTCTCGTCCTTGACGAGGACCTGCCCGAGACCGAGGTCGCGGGCAACCTCGGGGAGTGCGGCGAGCCGCGTGGGCACGTAGCCGGGCAGCGTGCGATGGAAGGCACGCGCCGACGACCGGGGCGGGGGAGCGCTCCAGTCGCGGGCGCCGGCGCGGTGGTGGTGCGCGCCGCTGCGCGGTGTGCTGTCCGTGGTCATGGTCATGACGCTAGGGCTCTGGCACTCTGTGGTCCAGCGAATGTTTTTGACGATTACTCATTGACGATCTAAAGGAATCCGCGATGTATGACCTTGGCCGGCTCCGCGTCCTGCGCGAACTCAGCCACCGCGGCACCTTGGCCGCGGTGGCGGAAGCGCTTGCCTATAGCCCGTCGACCATCTCGCAGCAGCTCACGCAACTGGAGAAGGAGGTGGGCGTCGCGCTGCTGGAGCCGCACGGCCGCGGCGTTCGGCTCACCCCGCAGGCGCTGGTGCTCGTGGGTCACGTTGAACGCATCCTGCAGGTGCTCGACGACGCTGAGGCCGACGTGGCCGCGTCCCTGACAGCGCTGACCGGGACGGTGCGGATCGCCGCCTTCCAGAGCGCGATGTCGGCATACGTCCACGCGCTTGTCGAGTCGCTGTCGACCGCACACCCTGGCCTGCGGGTGGAGGCGAGTCAGGTGGAGCCGGAGGTCGCTATCCCGCGCCTGCGCGCCCGCGACCTGGATCTCGTTCTGACAGAGCGTTATCCCGGAGACGCCGCGCCCTGGCCAGGCGACCTCGATGCCGCCCCGCTCGCCGACGACCCGTTGCTCCTCGTGGTGCCGGCGGCAACGCCCCGCTCCCGCCGCTCGCTCGCCGACTTCGCCGAGGCGCAGTGGGTCCTGGAGCCCGCTGGCACCACCTCTCGCCAGTGGGCCGAGTCCGTATGCCGCGCCGCCGGCTTCCTCCCCGACGTCCGTTTCGAGGCCACCGACCTCCGCCTCCACCTGGATCTCGTCGCCAGTGGCCGCTGTATGGCGCTCCTCCCCGCCCTGGCCTTCGCCTCCGGGTTGCCTGACGGCTGCCGCACCCTCAACCTCCCCGCCTCTCCCCATCGCCGCCTCGAGACCGTGGTGCGCCAAGGCAGCGCCACCCACCGGGCCGTCCTCGCGGTGCGAAACACCCTGGCGCGACTCGCGAGATGAGTTCGCGCGGCAAGTCTTCCGACGGGACCTCGGAGGCTAAGTCCTGCGTTTCGGAAAGACTTCCGCCGAAGCCTTCATCACTAGGTCATTCAGTTGCTCACGAACTTCTGAGCCATGATGTGATGGTATCGGCTGTCGGCGGCCAGGAAAAACTGAACGCAGGCGGCCACGAAGCAGAACGCTGGCGGACATGAGAACTGAACGTTGGCGGTCTTGGGATCTGCCCGACACGACGTCGTCTGCCTCGCCACGGTCCGTGGTTGAGGCCCCTTCCTCGGGTGCGATGAGCGGTGCTGAAGCGCCCCATCGCCCCGAGGAAGGGATGAAGTGAAGTCTGCTGAGGAGATCATGGAAATCTTGAATGCCTACGACCTGACCGGGTCGTTGCGTGATGCCGGCGAGTTGGCCGGGTGTTCCCCGAACACGGTGAAGCACTACGTCGAGCGGCGTGCTGCAGCCGGCGAGCTGGTCCAGGCCGTGCAGCGGCCGATGCTGATCGACGAGTACTTGCCGAAGGTCGAGGAGTGGGTCGAACGGTCCAAGGGCAAGGTCCGCGCCGACGTCGCCCACGACAAGCTCGTCGCACTGGGGTACACCGGTTCGGAACGCACCACCCGCCGCGCGGTCGCGACTGTCAAGGGGTCTTATCGGGCCGGTCGGGTCCGGGTGCACCGGCCGTGGGTGGTCGAGCCCGGGATGTGGCTGCAGTACGACTACGGCGACGGGCCGGTCATCGACGGCGTCAAGACCGTGCTGTTCGTCGCCTGGGTCGCCTGGTCCCGGTTCCGAGTCGTACTCCCCCTGCGGGACAAGACCATGCCGAGCGTGTTCGCCGCCCTGGACCAGACGTTCCGCCGACTGGGCGGGGTGCCGACCTACGTGCTGACCGACAACGAGAAGACTGTCACGGTTGAGCACATCGCCGGGATCGCGGTCCGCAACCCGCAGCTCGTCGGCTTCGCGGAGCACTACTCGGTCACCGTGCTTACCTGCGTCCCGGCTGATCCGGCATCGAAGGGCGGCACCGAGTCGTCGGTGAAGATCAGCAAGGCCGATCTCGTCCCGAAGGACACCAACCTGCTCGAGGAGTACGGCTCGTTCGTCGAACTCGAGGCAGCCTGCCTGGCGTTCTGCGAGAAGGTCAACACCCGCCCACATCGGCTGACGAAGCGGCCGCCGGTCGAGATGCTCGCCGAGGAACGCCTTCGGCTGCACCCGGTCGCCATGGTGCCGCACACGGTCGCGTTCGGCACCACGCGCCAAGTCCCGGCGAACACGCCGATGATCACGTTCGAGTCCGGCCAGTACTCCGTCCCGCACCAGCTGCTCGGTGCCACGGTGTGGGTGCGGACCCATGGCGTCGGCGCGGGCGAGCAGGTGATCGTCGTCCACGTCGGCGAGGACGGGCCGGCCGAGGTTGCTCGCCACGCACGGGCCACGCCCGGTAGCCCGAGGATCGACGACGACCACTTCCCGCCCCAGCCCGAAGGGCCGCTGGAGCGTCGACCACGAGCCAAGAACCCGGCCGAGGCGGAGTTCCTCGACCTGGGCGAAGGAGCCCGGCTGTGGCTGGTCGAGGCCGCCGCCGCAGGCACCAGTCGGATGCGGGTCAAGATGACCGAGGCACTGGCGTTGGCCAAGCTGTTCGACCCCGTCGAGGTCGACTGGGCACTCGGACACGCCGCCGTCCACGGCCGGTTCGCCGAGGCCGACCTGTCCTCGATCCTCGACCACCACGCGAGCCGACCAGCTGCCGGTGAGCATCGGGCCGGTGAAAACTCCTCACTGACCCAAGGCACCGGCTCCTGGGCACGACTCGGCCAGCAGGACCAGAACGAGATGAACCGATGACGACGACGAGGGCTACCACCTCGGTGTCCGCGCCGCCGCTGCCGCCGGACCTGGAGGACCTGCTGCGCCGGCTACGGCTACCGCACATCCGCCGCCACGCACCCGAGATCGTGGCGACCGCCAAGGCCCAGCGCTGGGAACCAGCAGAGGTCCTCAAGGCCCTCTTCGCCGAGGAGGTCGCCGGCCGGGAACGCTCCGCACTGGCCACCAGACGAGCCGCAGCCGGGTTCCCGACCGGGAAGACATTCCAGGCCTGGCAGCCCGGCGCGTCCTCCATCCCGCCCCCGACCCAGCAGGCGCTACGCACCCTGGAATGGGTGCACCGGCGGGAGAACCTCGTGGTGTGCGGGCCGTCGGGGACCGGGAAGACGTTCCTGCTCGAAGCACTCGGCCAACACGCCGTCGAGCAGGGTTTGAAGGTCGCCTGGTTCACCCTGGAGGACCTCGGCGTCCTCCTTCGCAGGCATCGTGCCGACGACACCGTCACCAAGGCCATCGCCCGAGTCCTGCGAGCAGACGTCGTGGTCGTCGACGACATCGGGCTGCTCCCGGTCGCCGCCGACGCCGCCGAAGGCCTCTACCGGCTCGTCGACGCCGCCTACGAGAAACGCTCCATCGCGATCTCCTCCAACCTGCACCCCTCCGGATTCGACGAACTCATGCCCAAGACCCTGGCCACCGCCACCGTCGACCGGCTCCTCCACCACGCCCACATCTGCCAGACCAGCGGCGACTCCGTCCGCCTCACCCAAGCACTGGCAGGTCAAGGGGTGAGCCCCTTGACCTGACCGTCCCGGCCGGTGGCGGCCCAGCCCCCATGGGCAGATCCCATGGCCGCCACCGTTCAGTTCTCGTGACCGCCACCGTTCAGGTTTCAAGACCGCCACCGTTCAGTTCTCGTGACCGCCACCGTTCAGGTTTCAAGACCGCCACCGTTCAGTTCCAGATGGCCCTTGACATCGGCTGTGTTGGGCAGGGCATCTGACCAGCGCAAACGCCGTTGGTTATGTTTGCAGCGTCCAGCGGCTTTCGACTCTCTTGCGGACTCTGTGCGGACCGCGACTAGGACCCCCCGGAGGCACCCCTTTTCAGGCGACTTCTGGAACACCGGATGTAAGGCCGCGCGCTCCTTCGTCACTCGCCTCAGCCCTCTCGGCAGTCCAGCATCCTAGATTGGGGGCTAGCCCTCGCCACGCGGACGGGGGCTGCCGTCGATCCTTTGGAGGGCCAGTGACCACCTGGGCCGTGCTCGTGCCCCTGCTCTCAGCACTGCTAGGCGCGTTCGCAGGCGGCCTCGTGGCGCACCTGCTCACCCGCAGGCGTGAGCAGGAGAACGCTCGCAGAGCGCAGCGGGTGGCATACCTCGTGGAGGCGTACCGCCGCCTCATCGCCTGCGCCAACCGTCGCGCTATGACAGTCGAGCAGGAGGCTGCCCTGGAGGCGGCACTCTCGGACGTGATGCTCTTGGGCGGTGCGGATGAGGTGGAAAGGGCGAGGGAGTTCATGGCGGCTATGGCCCAGGGACGGGGCGCAGACCTCGAACCGCTCATCGAGGCCCTGAGGGTCAGCCTGCGCGAGGAGATCGGACTGGCCGAGGTGCCACTACCGCGCCCCTACAACCTGCGGATAGAGCGGGGTGGGGGCACCGTTTCTCAGCCCACTTCCACCTCGGAAGCGTAAGCACCGCGTCCCTTCACCGCGTCGTACATGACGCTCCGGCTCACGCCAGCGTCACGGGCCACCCGAGACAGCGGCACACCAGCACGCACCCTCTCCCGCGCCTGCTCGACCTGCTCGGGCGATAGCGCCTTCGACCGACCTCGGTAGACGCCCTTGGCCTTGGCCTGAGCGATGCCCTCGGCCTGCCGCTCGCGGATCAGGGAGCGCTCGAACTCGGCTACGGCTCCGAGCACGCCCAACAGCAGGCGGCTCATGGAGGACGCGCCTCCAGGGTCGAAGGTCTGCCCCTCTTTGAGGAACCTCACGCTCACGCCTCTTTCCCTCAGCAGGTCCACGAGACCGTAGAGGTCGGGCACCGACCGGGCGAGCCGGTCCATCGAGGGAACCACGATCTCGTCCCCCTCCCGCACATGCGAGAGCATGGAGGAGAGGGCGGGACGGTTGGTGCTGCCTCCCGAGCAGTGGTCCTCGAACCACCGGTCGGGCTCACCCACCGCCTCAGTGATCGAAGCCCTCTGCCGGTCGAGGTGCTGCTCTTCGGTGCTGACGCGCACATAAGCCACGGTCTGCCTATTCACCTCTAGACCTTCCTGCACTCTTCAGCAGGCCGCAGGGCCCGCCCCGCTGGCGCCCATCTCGGAGGCGCCGCCGGTCCACCTTGCGCCTGTCGTGGATCGCACCGACCCTGAGCGATTGAACCTCGTTCTCGCAGAACTGGACGGAATGCCGGGTATGGAGAAGGTGGGTGCTCAGGTGCGCAAGATGGCCCGGCGCGTCATGCTCGATCAGCAGCGTCAGGCGCAGGGCTTGAAGGTGGCAGAGGCGGGCTATCACGTGGTCTTCTCTGGCCCTCCAGGAACCGGAAAGACGACGGTGGCACGCATCTGGGGCTCCGCTCTCGCGCCGATGGGGGCGCTGCCCTCTGGGCATGTGGTGGAGGTAGACCGCTCGGACTTGGTGGCGCAGAACGTCGGCGGCACTGCAATCCAAACCGGAGAAGCGTTCGACAAGGCGCGTGGCGGAGTGCTGTTCGTGGATGAGGTCTACTCACTGACCCCTCCAGGGCACCAGTTCTCCAATGACTTTGGTCGTGAGGCCCGTGGACACGATCTTGACCCGTATGGAGAACGCCCGCGCCACAACGGCGGTGGTGGTCGCCGGATACACCGACAAGATGGATGCCTTTTTGGACTCCAACCCCGGGCTGAGGCGGAGGTTTCCCCACAGCATCGTGTTCGAGGATTATGACGGCCCCACGCTCTTGCGGATCGCCATGGCTATGGCCAAAGCCGCTGACTACCGCTGGGAGCAAGGAGCCTAGCGGCTCCTCGCACAGGCGTTCACCCGTCTGTCCGCAGCGCCGCCAAAGGGATGGGGCAACGCTGGTTCGGTCCGCAACCTGCTGGGAGCAGCGGTGGATGCTCAGGCCGAGCGTCTGTCTCAGTCGGGATTCGAGACGGGCGACATCAGCACCCTGACAGAGAGCGACGCCCGCGAGGCTCTGACCCACCTATACCCGCAGGCCGTCTGAGTCCGGACATGCAGGGAGGCCGCGTGCCTGTACGTCGATGCCCGCCCGGGACCGCCGGGGGAGCGTCTACCGCCAGGAATCGCGGCCTCCACCTACAGGGTCACCCTTCGGGAGAGCCTCGACCGAGAACTAGCCGGCCATCTAGACGGCGGCTTCTCGACTGGCGCCAATTCGACGAACACCTCGGCGGTGGCCCTTCATCAGGCCAGTTCCGTATGTCAGAGTCGAAGTGGGCGCGCTGACTGTGATCCGCTCACTCATAAGGGCTGTGAAGTCGCGCGCCTTCAAGCACAGATCGACATTCTGAGGGCCGGTGTCCTGCCGGCTGTTCGGGCGAGAGCCGCGATAAAGACTTTCTTGGCGAACGTCTTTCTGTCTTTTGTAGCGGTGGGCTTGATAGTTGCGACAGTGCGGACGGTCATGATGTCTCGGGAATGAGACCGCCTCGGGTGCGCTTATTCGCGTACCGGCCCTGCGCAAAAGGTGACGGGCGGGGGTAGAATCTGTCATCGTTCACGTGAGGTGCCTCAGGGGGTCTGTTGGCCGAAGACCGAGTGCAACGGCTACTCCCGGACGGTGTGATCTTCCTGGAACGCCCTCGAGACCTTTGCGTCGCCGAGCCCGCAGCTCACCGCCCTGATCCGAGGTGTTCGGGCGTCGAAGTTGGCCAACTGGCGGCCAGAGCTTCAAAGACACGAAGGAACCCAGTGGCGGCAGTCTTCAGGACCGTGTCTTGGCATGTTGATCAATTGGTTGGCGCCGTCATCACTGGACAAATTCAGGGCCCGATTTTTCGTCCATTTGTGTGACCCGCGACAAAAGTCAAAGAGCTATTTGATTCGATGTACCGTGGAAATCCGGTGGGTGAGTTGATGTTTTGGGATGTGGCCGCCGAGGGAGAAACCCGGGGCATCTCCAACCAGCCTCAGTTGACCGCTAGTCATCAAAATAGTCACTGGACAGCAGCGGGTTAACACCTTTACGCTGCCATAATGGGTCACCCCCGTCCGCGATGAGCCCTATGATCACCATCTCGTTCAACCGGCGAGCGGGGAATTGGAGGGCCCGCACTCCAGCGCTCGCCCCGTCTGTGCAGTGGGTCGAGGACATCTCGACAATCTTTGGAAAACGCGCTGGGTGCAGTTCGCAAACTCAGCCGCCGCCCGAGGGAATCAGGCAAAACTCTAGCATCTCGAAGTGTGACTTCGCGCGCCGGATCCACGAGAGCACGCCGGGTGGCTGCGCGAATTCGTTCTCAGGGTGCGCTTCTTGCGTCGCGCCAAGTGTTGATCTTCGATTCTAGCTGGTCAGCCAATTTAATGAGTTCTCGCTCAGTTGCCCATTTGCCGCGGATCAGCCCCTCGCGACTCATTCGAAGACTCGCGAGCTCCCTAATGGCCAAGATATCATCTAGGAACAATTGTGCGTCCAAGTGTATACTTCTTTCGAACTCTTGAACCTTTCGACGGTCTGCGTCTAATTTCCCTTCAGCCTGTTGCTGCTGCTCGTGGAATGCAGAGAGCATGTTCGCTCGCTCCTCTGAAATCCTTTGTTCTAAGTTCGCTCGCTCCTCGCTAAGTTCAAGGCGCTCCTGCCTCAAGGCCTCGCGTTCGAGTGCCTCGCGTCGTTGCTCCACCGCGCGACTGTTGGCTATTTCAGCATTCGCGTCAAGGAGGATCAGCTGCTCGCTTTCGATCTGATCGGTTACGCGCTTGAAAAGAGACAGAACGACCGGTGCTCCAAAGCAGAAGCCTGCCAGCGCGCTGAGAAGATTGAGCAGGAAGCCGTGCTGGAGCCAGATACCGGAGCTATCGCCGACTAGGCCAAGAAGCGAAAGGGAGATTCCGACTGGCCAGAGGGCCAAATAGATGAGACGGGCCGTCCGCCACGGAACGATGCGGCTCAATCGGGAACTGGCCAAGAGGGTGCTCCTTCGATGTGCGTGTTATCGGCACTCAACTCGACTGTGTTTCGCGTTGGTTCAACCTTCAGTTGGCTGGCTTCGCCGCCCGCCCAGCCGACTACTGCTTAACGTGTCGGCATCCTGTGATAGTAGACCTGCCGCCGATGCAGCGCACGGCATCATTGGTTCGATGGCCGCGGGCCCCCGAGGTGACCGCAGGGGCGGGGGCACGACATACTGAACCTCATCATGCGTGGACTCCTCCTCCTTCGCTGCCGCGGCGGGGCCTGAATCGGCCGCCCCTCGTCGCGGAGGTTGTCGTGCCCATCGGCTGAACCTGACGTAGACGAGACGAAGGCGAAACCCCAGCGATGATCCACCCCCAGCATCCGACACCGATGCCGTTCACGAAGTACCTCCCCTTCCAGCAGCAGATCCAGGTCGAGCTGCCGGATCGCACCTGGCCCGACAAGGTCATGACCCAGGCGCCGCGCTGGTGCGCGGTCGACCTGCGCGACGGCAACCAGGCGCTCATCGACCCGATGGACTCCGACCGCAAGCTGAAGATGTTCAAGCTGCTGGTCAAGATGGGCTACAAGGAGATCGAGGTCGGCTTCCCGAGCGCCAGCCAGACCGACTTCGACTTCTGCCGCGAACTCATCGAGGGCGGCCACATCCCCGACGACGTGACCATCCAGGTTCTCACGCAGTGCCGCGACCACCTGATCGAGCGAACATACGACGCCATCCGCGGGGCGAAGCAGGCGATCGTCCACTTCTACAACTCCACCTCCGTGCTGCAGCGGCGGGTCGTCTTCGGCTTGTCCAAGGAAGGCATCATTGACATCGCCCTCCAGGGCGCGCGGCTGTGCCGCAAGCTGGAGGAGACGATCCCGGAGACGACGGTCTACTACGAGTACTCGCCGGAGTCCTACACCGGGACCGAGCTGGAGTTCGCGGTCGAGATCTGCAATGCCGTCATCGAGGTCATCGACCCGACCCCCGATCACAAGATGATCGTCAACCTCCCCGCCACCGTCGAGATGGCCACCCCCAATGTGTATGCCGATTCCATCGAATGGATGATCCGTCACCTCGACCGGCGCGACAGTGTGATGGTCAGCTTGCACCCGCACAACGACCGCGGCGAGGGCGTCGCGGCGGCGGAGTTGGGCTACCTCGCCGGCGCGGACCGCATCGAGGGCTGCCTGTTCGGCAATGGCGAGCGCACCGGCAACGTCTGCCTGGTGACTCTGGGCATGAACCTCTACAGCCAGGGCATCGACCCGCAGATCGACTTCTCCGACATGGCCGAGATCCGGCGCACGGTGGAGCACTGCAATCAACTGCCCGTCCACGAGCGGCACCCGTGGGGCGGCGACCTCGTCTACACGGCCTTCTCCGGCTCCCACCAGGACGCCATCAAGAAGGGCTTCGAGGACATGGACAAGCGGTCGGCCGCCGCCGGGACCACGGTCGACGGCATCGACTGGGGCGTGCCCTATCTGCCCATCGACCCGCACGACATCGGCAGGTCGTATGAAGCGGTGGTCCGCGTCAACTCGCAGTCCGGCAAGGGCGGGGTGTCGTATTTGCTCAAGGCGGAGCACGGCCTTGACCTGCCGCGCCGGCTGCAGGTGGAGTTCAGCCAGGTCGTCCAGCGCCGGACAGATGCCGAGGGCGGGGAGCTGAGCGGGGCGGAGATCTGGGCGATGTTCGCCGACGAGTACCTCCACTCCGAGGACCCGGCCACTCGCTGGGGCCGGTTCTTCCCGGTGCGCTCGACGCTGACGAGCACCGACATCGGCGACGACGAGATCGACTCGATCATCACCGACGAGGGCCGCGAGGTGCACATCTCCGGCCGCGGTAATGGCCCGATCGATGCCTTCATCGACGCGATGTCGGCGCTTGGGGTGGACGTGCGGGTGCTCGATTATGCCGAGCACGCCCTGTCCGCTGGTGGTGACGCCCGGGCGGCGGCATACGTCGAATGCGCTGTGGGAGAACGGGTTCTGTGGGGTGTCGGCCTGCACGAGTCGATCGTGAAGGCCTCGCTGCGGGCGATCATGTCGGCGCTGAACCGCTCCGAGCGCGACCGCGCCAAAGCCGGCGACGACCACGCGATCTCGCGCCCCGGCGGCGGCCCGTAGCGGGCGCCTCAGCGCACTTTCCCGCCCATTGCCACAACATGGACATACGCAACGGATCATTACCGTTGCGTATGTCCATGTTCCCTCCCATGGCCTGACACGTTCCGGCAATGGGCGGGAAAGTTGTCAACTGCTGTGACTCGCCAGGGTCGGTGACTCGGCGCGGCGGAGGCGGAGGGCGAGGAGGCTGGTGATGAGCAGGACCACGCCGGCGACGAGGAGGCCGACGGCGGCGCCGGAGCCCTCGATGAAGTCGACGGCCGCTTCCGTGGCGGCGAGGGTCAGGCCGACAACACCCATGGCGAGATAGGGCCACTCGCGGAAGCGGAGGTAGGCCGCAAAGGCGCCGACGCCGACCAAGGTGAGGAGGACATAGGCGAGGATCTGGCGGTTGTCGCGGCCGTCGAACATCGGGAACTGAGCCCCGAGCAGCGTGAGCGCGCCGCCCACAAGTCGGGCCGTCTGGTCCTCCCGCCAGCGCCCCATCTCGGCTAGCGCCAACCAGCCGAGACCGATGACGAGCAGCGCGACGCCCTGGAGAAGAGACGAGCCGCCGAAGAGGGCTGACCCGCCGCTCGCGATGAGGATGAACAGGCCGAATCCGATGCCGAGCTGGCCGGGCAACGAGGGCGAGAAGAGATAGAAGAGCACTGCCAGGATCGTGAACAACCCGAAGACCCACACCGGGATGACGCTGGTGTACGGCTTCAGCCGATCCTCGAGGAAGACCCCGAGCGCGCCTGCCACGAGCGCCGAAGCGCCGAGGCCCAGCACACCGGCCAGCTGCCGCCGGGCGGACTCGACCGGCTGCTCGCCCGTTAGGCGCACGACGGCGGTGACGATGGCCAGCACCAGGGCACTCCCGGCGAGGGCGAGGATCCGTGTCGGCACGCTCATCTGGTTCCACTGCAGCGAGATGAAGACCGCGCCGGCGGCGACGACGAGGATGCCACCGACATACCCCAGCAGGGTCGCGAGGAGAGTGTTCGACGCCCCGCTTGCGGGAGCCCGACGCGTGCCGAGGCGCTGGGTGACGATCGCGAGGGCGCGCTCGCGATCGTCCGTGGAGATGATCCCGGAGTCCACCAGGGCGGTCACGATTCCGGGGGCCGTGCCGTCTGATCCATCGGATCGCGTGTTCATGGGCGCATTCTCGCCCGTCGTCACACGGAAGCGCATGAGTATGCCTGCTCAGCGGCCCGCGTGTCTCAGCGCACCCCGGCGGGCCGGAACTGCACGGAGATGCGCGGGCCGACGACATCGCGGGTCTTGGGTATGGCGTGCTCCCACGTCCGCTGGCACGAACCACCCATGACGACCAGGTCGCCATTCCCCGTCGTGAATTTCAGCGACGCCCCGCCGCCGGCTGGCCGCAGCGCCAGGGTGCGCGTGGACCCGAGCGACAAGATCGCGACGATGGTGTCGTGGTATCGCGACCGTCCGATCCGATCGCCATGCCACGCAACGGAATCCGCGCCATCGCGATAGAGACACAGTCCGGCGGTGACCAGCGGCTCGCCTAGGGTGGGCAGGTAGTGCTCGCTCACCGCGCGGCATAGCTCGGTGACGAGCGGGTGGGGCCAGGGCTCGTCGGCGGCGTAGAACTTGGTCAGGCGGGGGACGTCGACGATGTTGTCGTACATCTGCCGCCGCTCCGCGTGCCACGGCACATCCCGCAACAACGCCTCGAACAGCTCGTCGGCCGCCCGCAGCCAGCCCGGCGCGACATCGACCCAGGCGCCCCGCGACAACGGCGTGCGGAGCGGCTCGAGGCGCCCGAAGGGCGCGTCGTCGCTTACCTCCGCCGCGCCGAAGTCCAGGACGTCCTGCAAGCTCACCCGAGCAGCATACGACATGAATCGAACATATGTATGAGAGGCCGCGCCGTTCTCCCATTTCTCTCCGGATGCCGGAAGGTTGAGGTTCACCTCGCCTAGAAAGTCGGCCGAACCTCCACAAAGCGGCATCCGGAGAGAAACGTGTGGCTGGCGTGACACCGGCGCAGGGCGGGGGAGAATGGGGGCGTGCCCACCTACCGCGACCAGGCGATCGTGCTTCGCACGCACAAGCTCGCCGAGGCCGACCGCATCATCACGGTGCTGGCGCGCGAGCGGGGCAAGATCCGGGTGGTCGCCAAGGGGGTGCGGCGCACCAAGAGTCGCTTCGGGGCGCGGCTGGAGCCGGGCATGATCGTCGACCTGCAGTGCTATGAGGGCCGCAATCTCGACACCGTCACCCAGGCCGAGAGCATCGCGTCGTATGGCGATCAGATCGCCCGCGACTACCGCGCCTACACCTCCCTCGCGACCGTCCTCGAGACGGCCGACCGGCTCACGGAGGAGCGGGCTCCGGCGCTGCAGCAGTACCTCCTGCTCCAGGGCGCCCTCGCCGCGCTCGCCGGCTGCACGCATGACGCCTCGCTGGTCCTCGACGCCTACCTGCTTCGGGCGCTCGCGATCGGCGGCTACGCGCCGAGCTTCTTCGACTGCGCCCAGTGCGGCGACCCCGGCCCGCAGCTAGCCTTCAATGTCTCCTCCGGCGGGTCCGTATGTCCGTCCTGCCGCCGCCCCGGCTCCGTCGCCCCGAACCGCGCGACGCTCGATCTGCTCGGCGCGCTCCTCGTCGGCGACTGGGATATCGCGGACGCGAGCCTGCCGCAGCACCGGCGTGAAGGCAATGGCATCACCGCGGCATATGTCCAATGGCACCTAGAGCGCGGCCTGCGCTCGCTGCCTCATGTCGAACGCGAGCCGCACGTCGAAAAGCTTCCTCTGGCAACAGGATTCACCACATGATCGCTCCCTTCCCGCATCCGAGCGGAGCTCAGCCGCCGCGCTATCCCGCCGCCGCTCTGCCCAAGCATGTCGCGATCGTCATGGACGGCAACGGCCGCTGGGCCAACCAGCGCGGGCTGCCGCGGACCAAGGGCCATGAGGCCGGCGAGGCCGCGCTGCTTGATGTCGTCGCGGGGGCCATCGAGGTCGGGGTGACGCACCTGTCCGCATACGCCTTCTCCACGGAGAACTGGAAACGCAGCCCCGACGAGGTCCGGTTCCTCATGGGCTTCAACCGCGATGTCATCCGCCGCCGCCGCGACCAGCTCAACGAGTGGGGCGTGCGGATGCGCTGGGTGGGGCAGCGGCCGCGCTTGTGGGGCTCGGTGATCAAGGAGCTCGAAGTCGCGCAGGAGATGACTCAGCACAACACTGGGCTGACGCTCTATTTCTGTGTCAACTATGGCGGGCGCGCCGAAATCGCCGCTGCGACAAGGCGAATCGCGGAGCAGGTGGCTGCGGGCAAGCTGCGTCCCGGCAGCGTCGACGAGAAGCTTCTCGCCCGCTACCTCCCCGAGCCGGATATGCCGGATGTCGACCTCTTCGTCCGCTCCAGCGGCGAGCAGCGCACCTCCAACTTTCTGCTGTGGCAGAGCGCGTATGCCGAGATGGTCTTCCTCGACACCCTGTGGCCGGACTTCGACCGGCGTGACCTGTGGCGGGCCATCGAGATGTATGCGGACCGCGAGCGCCGGTATGGCGGCGCCGTCGACTCCGTGCCTTCCGCCTGACCGCCCGACTGAGGAAGCCCGCCCGGGCAGGCGCCTCAGCGGGCGATGCGGCGCAGGAAGTCTTCGAGCACCGGACCCGCTGTGCGGGAACCGCTTTCGCCCTTCTCGACAAAGACCGCCACGGCGAGGTCGCCCTGGATGGCGATCATCCACGCGTGCGTGGGGGGCGGGTTGCCGCTGCCATATTCCGCCGTGCCGGTCTTTGCCATCACCGGCTTGCCGGGGACGCTCGCGAGGAAGCGCGCGGAGCCCTCGGTGACGACGGCGCGCATCATCGAGCGCAGCGACTTGGCTTCGTCCGCTGTGATCGGCCGCCCAGCAATCGGCGCCGGTTCCGTCGCGGGCTCGGTCACGAAGACCGGAGAGCCCGGCTCGCCGCGCGCGATAGCCGCGGCCACGGTGGCCATGCCCAAGGGCGTCGCGACAACCTTGCCCTGACCGATCGATGCCGCCGCGAAGTCGACCCGGCCGCCATCGGTCGGGACGGCACCGAGTGCCGCGGGGATCCCGGCCGCCGGTGGCGCGGTCAGTCCGACGGCCGCCGCGGCCTGAGCCAGCGAGTCGGCAGCCAACGAGCGGGTCGCCGAGATCATCGCCGTATTGCACGAATTGGCAATCGCCGTCACTAATGGAATGGACCCGCGCGCGCTGTTCGGATAGTCCGAATAGTTCGTGAACGTGCGCCCGTCGATGATGCTGCTCTTGTTGCACGGCACCGGGGAACTCGGCCGCAAGCCGGCGCGCAACAGTGCCAGCGCGGTCACCGGTTTGAAGGTCGAGCCGGGCGGGTACTGTCCCAGCGTCGCCGTCGAATATCCTTCGCTGCCAGCGCCACTCGCCGCCGCGAGGATGTGCATGTCCGACGGCCGGATGGCCACCAGGGCCGACGCGCCGCGCTTCGACACCTGATCGAGCGCCAGTTCCGCGGCCTCCTGAATGACCGGGTCGAGAGTCGTCGCGACGGGCAGACCCTGGCGGGCGGGCACGGCATACAGATCCCGCGGCGAAGCGCCCACCATCAGCGCCTGCACAGTGAACCCGTCCCGGCCGCCGAGGCGTTCGTTCATGGATTGCTGGAGGCCGCTCAAGCCGACGATGGTGCCGGCGCGCAGGCTGCCGCCGGACTTCTGGATCATCTCGGCGGTCGCCTGGCCGACCGTGCCGAGCAGGGGCCGGGCGAAGCGTGCGGTCGGCGCGAGGGGCAGTTCGTCGGGCAGTAGCCGCAGCCCGGGGAAGTCCTTGGCGTCCTCGGCGATGCTGATCAACTCGCGCGCCTCGTCGCGATAGACGATCGCCTCGACGAAGGCCTTGGGGCCGGCTGCGGCGACCGCGGCGGCATAGGCGGACGGGTCGATCTCGACCCGGCGCGCGAGCGACTTTGCGCTCGCCGCAAGGACTTTGGCGTCTGGCTCCCGCTGCTTGTCCAAGCCGACGCGGGTCACGGGCCGGGGCATGACGAGCGGGTCCTGGTCGCCGTCGAGGATGTCGCCGCGCACCGCGACTTCGCGCACGGCATTGAGCACCTCCCCATCGCGCAAACCCTTGGCGATCACCTCGTGGGACCAGGTGCCGACCCACTCGACCCCCTCCGCGCGCGTAATCGCCGCAATAGGCATCGTCGACTGATAAGTCCACGCTGCCTTGTCCGCGTGAATCTTCCATGACTGATCGAAGGTGATCGTGCCGCGCCGTTCGCCCTTGTCCAACACCACGGAGTCGACCTTGACCACCGGCCGCAGCGTCCCCATACCGGCGAGGACCTTGGCGTAATCCGCCTCCAGCGCAGCGCGATCCGTCGATTGCAGACCCTCCGGAAGCGTGCCGGCGGCGAGCGCTTTGGCGGCCTTCTCGGCATACAACCCGGCCGCCACGCGCGCCTGCGAGTCGTGCCCGAGGAACCACACGGATCCGGCCAGCGCCCCGGTGAGCGCGAGTATGCCGACGAGCGCGAGCACGAGCGCCCGCAACGATCGTTCACGCATCCTCGCGTGCTCCCTCCGGCGTCCGGACGCTGCACGGCGCGCAACAGCCCACGATCTCCACGGTGTGATCCACCGCAGTGAAACCGTATGCGGTCGCGGTGGCCACAGCCCACCGTTCGACCTCACCGGCCGAAATTTCCACGGTCCGGCCACACTCTCGGCACACCAGGTGGTGATGGTGGCCGGCGCTGCACGCGCGATAGAGCGACTCGCCCGCCGCCGTGCGCAGCACATCGATCCGGCCCGCATCGGCGAGCGATTGGAGCGTCCGATAGACCGTCGCAAGGCCGACGGGACTGCCGTCGTCCTTCAGCGCCGCATGCCATTCCTGGGCGGAACGGAAGTCGCCGCGCGCGTCGAGGATGTCGCTGACTGCCTGCTGCTGCCGGGTCAGCCGCCGCGGCTTTTCGCCCATCTGCGCCCCGCTCATCGCGCGCCGCCCGCGTGCTCGTGGGTATGCCCGCCCGCCTCGTGGGTATGCCCGCCTGCCGCGTGTTCGTCGTAGTGATCGGCGTGCGCGGCGTGCCGGTGCCCGTCGTGCAGATAGTCCATGTGGTCACCGTGCGCGATGGCCGTATGGCCACAGTCCGGGCCGTGCTCGTGGTCATGCCGCTCGGCGCGGGCGTGCGCGGCGTCGCGCCGGTGCTGGATGGCAGAAGCAGCCGCCGCCACGCAGAAGACCACTAGCGCGATCAGGACAATCGTTGCGCCCGAGGGCGTTTCGGCATAGAACGAGGTGACGACCCCACCCAGCGCCGACACCAGCCCAAAAGCTACGGCGATCCGCGTTGCCGAGGCAAAGGACCGCGAGAGCAATTGCGCGCTGGCATTCGGGATGATCATCAGGGCGCTGATGAGCAACAACCCGACGACCCGCATCGACACCACGACGGTCACCGCCGTCAGGATCGAAAGCAGCAGATTGATTCGCACCACGGGCAGGCCGGAGGCGCGGGCATACTCCTCGTCCTGAGCCACGGCAAAGAGCCACGGGCGCAACAGGATTGACGTCGCCACCACCGTGACCGTCAGCGCCAAGAAGATATAGAGATCGGTCGTCGTCGTCGCCGTGATCGAGCCGAAGAGATAGGACGTGAGGTTCGCCGGCGTGCCCTGTGGCGAGAGGCCGATCAGGACGACACCGGCCGCGATGCCGCCATAGAACATCAGGGCGAGCGCCAGGTCGCTACTTGGCCCGCCGCGCGAGCGCGCTACCTCGATCGCCACGGCCGCAAGCACCGCCGTGACCAGTGCCGTCAAAACCGGCTCGCTCGATGTCAGCAGCCCGATCGCGACACCGGCGAGCGCGACATGCCCCAGGCCGTCGCCGATGAGCGAGAGCCGGCGCTGCACGAGGAAGATGCCGACCTGTGGCGCCGCCGCCCCGATGAGCAAGGCCGCGATGAGCGCATTGCGCATGAAGGCATAGTCGAGCAACTCAAGCATGACTGCTCCCACGGTCGAAGGTGTCGGTCGGCAAATGCCCTGGGGTGGAACGGTGTTCGGGGGAGTGGCCGTGGTGATGCCCGTCCAGCGGCGCCCCGGTCATCGTCGTGAAGTCGGCGGGCGAGCCATCCCACGAGATCGTGCCCTCGTCGACGACGAGGACGCGCGTGATGACATCGGCCAGCGCCTGCAATTCGTGGGTGACGATGAGCATCGTCGTCCCGCGGGCGGCAAGCGTCTCCAGGACCCCCGCCAAGATGAGCTGATTGGCGTGATCCACGCCGGCCGTCGGCTCATCCATGATCAGCACGTCCGGGCTCGCCGCGAGCGCCCGCGCGATGAGCACCCGACGCTGCTGCCCGCCGGACAACGCCGACACATCCGCGCCGGCCCGCTCGCCAAGCCCCACGACTTCGAGAGCCCGGGCGATGGCCTGGCGGTCCGCATACGCATCCCGCCGCCAGGGGCGCCACCACGAGCGATAGGGCAGCCGCCCGATCGCGACGATCTCGGCGACCGTGGCCCGCACCGAGTTCGCGAGCGTATGCCGTTGCGGGACATAGCCGATCCGCCGCCGGTCGACCTCCTCGAGAGGTTGGTCCAAGACATTCGCGCGCCCGCTCAGGTGCTCGGTCAGACCGAGCAGACCCTTGACGAGGGTGGACTTGCCTGCGCCATTGGGGCCGAGCACGGCGACAACTTCGCCGGGGGCGATGCTGACGGTGGCGCCCGAGACGATGGGGGTTCCGGCATACCCGAAGGCGGCGTCCTGCAGATCGATGATCGTCACGGGCGGCATTGCTGACCTTTCGCCAGGGTGTCGATATTGGCGCGCATCAGGCCGAGATAGTCACCGGCAGCGGAGCGTGCGTTGAGGCCTTCGATCGGGTCGAGCACGGCGGTCTGCGCGCCGGTCTCGGCGGCGATGACCTCGACGACCCGCGGCGGCGCGAGCGGTTCGACATAGATCGTGCGCACGCCATCGGTGCGGATCAAATCGGTGATGGCGGCCAATTGCGCTGCGGTGGGCTCACTTTCGGGGTTCAGGGCCAGCGCGTGCTGGTGCAGACCGGTCACGGCGGCGAGGTGGGCGTATGCCGCGTGGCTGGTCACCATTTCGGGCTGCGCGCAGTCGCTCAGCCGGCTGCGCAGTTCGCCATCCAGGCTGGTGAGGTCGGCATCGAGCGCTGCGGCTCGCTTCGTGTAGTCGGCGGTGCCTGCGGGATCAGCCTGGCTCAGCCCAGCGGCCACGGCGTCGGCCGCGCGGCGCATCAACTGGGGGTCGAGCCAGAAGTGCGGGTCCTGACTTGGGTCGGTCGCCGCCTCATGCTCGTGGTCGTGCCCGTCCTCGGCAGCATCCTCGTGGTCGCCCGTCCCCGCCAGGTTCAGCCCGAGCGCCGCGGTCAGGTCCACCACGCGGCGCGGGGCGCTCGCCGCGATGCCCTGATCGACGGCCGGTTGGAAGTGGCTCTCGGTGACGACGAGATCGGCCTTGGCCAGCTGAATCAACTGTTTGGCGGTCAGTTCCACGTCATGGGGTTCCGCGCCCGGGCGCGTCAGGGAGGTCACCTCGACGCGGGGGCCGCCGATCTGCTCCGCGAGGTACTGCGCGGCATAGAAGCCCACCACGACTCTCGGCCGGCCACTGGTGTCCCCCGACCCGGCGGGCGAGCACCCGGCCAGGGCGAGCGCCGCGACGGCCAGGAGGGCGGGCATACGAGCCCGGACAGCGAACATGAGAATCATTCTCAATCAGCGGAACGTCCTCCGTCAAACCGCCACCCGCGACGCGCCCAAAGGGTGGTGTGACATGCCGGACACACCGAATTGCTACCTCTCAGTAGGTTTCTCGTCGCCAACGGGTCATACTGAAGTGGTGCGTCCGTCAATGATCCGGGGGCTCACCGAGGTCCCTCGTATGGCCGGTGAGGTGGGTGAGTACGCCGCTTTCCGGAGGGTGCTGAGCAAGGCTCGGCGCGGGGAAGGCCAACACGTCCTCGTCCTGCCCGGCCTGATGGCGGGGGATTACACGACCTTGTTGCTGCGCAACTATCTCGCCTCGTTGGGCTACCACCCGCACGGCTGGGGCGTGGGGCGCAATATCGGCCCGACCCGCCAGATCGTGGACTCGATGCGCGAGAGCGTCGAGAATCTCACCGCCGAGCACGGCCCCATCTCGATCATCGGCTGGAGCCTGGGGGGGTTGTATGCCCGCCAGCTCGGCCGGGCCTACCCCGACCAGGTCCGTCAGGTCATCACCTTGGCCTCACCCTTCCGGCTGATCCACCGCGGCGACACCCTCGCGACCCTGGTCTTCGATCGCTACCGGCACCTGCACGTGTCCGCCGAGGAGCTCGATCTGCCCGAGCAGGAGCACCTGCGCGACCCGATGCCGATCCCGACGACCGCGATCTATTCGCGCAGCGACGGTATCGTGCCCTGGCAGGCGTGTCTCAACGAGCTCTATGGCACCGCGGAGAACATCGAGGTCAAGGCCTCGCATATCGGGATGGGACACCACCCGGCCGCGCTCTGGGCGATCGCCGACCGGCTCGCGTTGCCGCTCGGGACGCAGAATTGGCGGCCGTTCAAGGTGCCGCACAGCCTGCGCCGCTGGTATCCCACGCCGCTGAACTGGCCCCTGGACGAGGAGTTCCTGGCCGACCTCGCCCCGGAGGGGGATGCGGTCAACGAGGTCGCGACTGGATGACCGCGATCGCCGCGACGAAGACGATCACGGCGAAGCGCATCAGCTTTTCCACGCCGGTCAGGCGCGGCCAGCTGAGCGACAAGATCCACACGAAGAAAAGCGCCACGATCGCGGTGGCAATCCAGCCATAGGTCGGCACGAACGCTCCGACGCCCATCAGCACGAGCACCGCCAGCACCGGCACGATCCGCGGCAGCCGCGCCATCGCCACGAGCGCGCGTTCGCTGGCATTGCGGGGCTGCGGCATGGGGGATCCGGACACGATCAGCAAGGCTACCCGCCTAGCGATGGCGAATTTTCCGCGGTCGGCCCAACCTGCCTGCGGGGCCCGGGCGTTAGGTGATCAAGAAGGTTCCAGCGTCAGGTGGGAGGGTCAGGGATATGGCGACGCCGATGGATCCGGGCTTCGAGCAGTATGTCCGTGGCCGCCAGCAGCACCTGGTGCGGGCGGCATACCTCATGTGCGGGGACGCGGCGCAGGCCGAGGATCTGGTGCAGGAGGCGCTGATCAAGCTCGCCGGGCGCTGGTCGAAGTTGCGCTTTGAGAATCCGGACGGCTATGTCCGCCGGATTCTCTATCACGACGCCATTTCCGCGTGGCGCAGCACGCGGCGCGAAGTGCTCACCGAGGGTATGCCGGACGCCCCGCACCCGGGTCCCTCGCCGGCCGATCGGGCCGGGTTGCGCACCGACGTGATCGCCGCGCTGCGGCGGCTGCCCGAGCGGCAGCGGGCCGTGGTGGTGCTGCGCTACTTCGAGGATCGCAGCGAGATCGATACCGCGGAGGTGCTCGGCATCAGCGTCGGCACGGTTAAGAGCCAAGCGTACGACGGTCTGGCGAATCTGCGAAAAGTCATGGGGGAGAACGGCATCGTGAGCACGAAGGAGGACGGGCGATGAGCCAGGAGATAATGGACCTGTTGGAGCGGGCGAGCGCGGATGTGCCCGAGGTCGACCTTGCCGCCAGCGCGTGGGCCGAAGCCGGTCGTCGGCGTGCCCGTCGTCGAATGGCCTGGGGCAGTGGAGGATTGGCGGCAATCGCGGCGAGTGCTGTGGGCGTCGCAGTGCTAGCCGGTGGCCGCGAGGTGGCGCAGCCGCCGGCAACGCAGACCACCACGAGCACTCCCCGTGTCGCCGGGGAATTGCTGACCACAGAGCTCCCGGACCCCGGGAAGGTCGAGCGCCTCCCGGCATACGCCGACTTTGAGATCCCTGGCCTGAGCGGGTCGGTCGATCTGCTCAAGGACGCGCAGAAGTTCTCGCAGACAACGGGTTTCGCACCCGGTGAGCAGATCGTCGCGGCCTTCTCAGAGGCGGAGCCGCCGCAAGTCGGCGTCGTGACGAGCACGGGACGGATTCTCGTCTTCGACGACCTGTCGCTGGTCGCGCAAACGGATGCCGAGGGCAACTCTGGCTTCGGGCTGTCGACGGCGGCGATCGGGGCTGACCGGACCGCGCTCGTCATCAGCCAGCCGACCGGTCTCCTCGTGATCGACAGCACCCAATCCGGGATGCGCCCGTGGCGCACGATTCCGGTGCCGGACACGCACCTCGGACCGGCCAACTTCCTCGACGCCGGACCGATCGTGGTGACGTCATCGGGTCCGCAGAACTACCTCGTCGATATCACCACCGGCGAGGTGCGCAAGTCCGCGAGTGGCTGGCCGGGCGGCCGCGTCATTCTGTCCGGTGGTGGGGACCTTGGCCCGATCACGGCGGAGGCGTACGACCCCACGATCGGCGCGTTCACGAAGGTCCCCGTCCCGCCCGAGCGCCGCTACCGGATCTGGGTGGACGGCCCGGACACCGCGACGTGGACCAGCGCGGCGACTGACCTGGCGGACCGGAGCCGGGACGGCTTCCAAGGCGTCATGGCGATGCGTTATGGCACGAGTCCGTCGCCCTTGCCCGCGCCCGTCGTGCTCGCCGACGCGAGTGGCTTCGACGCCGACGGCACCAATCGGTCCAAGGGTGGTGTGCAGCCGCTGGCCTGGCTCACGGAAGATGTCTTGCTCGTCTCGGCGGGCGGCAGCACGCGATATCCCGCAACCGATCTCGTGGCGTGGAATGTGCGCACCCAAGACCTGCGGTATGTCGCGTCCCTGACCGGGATGCCCGTGCAACTGGTCATGGCCGACCAGCTCTGAGTGTGCTGACCTGGGCAGGTGGCGCCTGGCTCACGGACCGGTGGCCACCGGCCGCCCAGGGTCGGTGATCCACTCACTCCAGCTCCCGGCATACACCCCGGCGGTGACGCCGATCTGGCGCAGTGCCAGGGCCAGGCGCGCGGCGGTGATTCCGCTGCCGCAGTAGGCCGCGACCTCGGGGCGTTCGAAGACGCCGAGCCCGGCAAAGTAGGCGTGCAGCGCCTCCTTGTCGAGCAGCCGGCCATCGGCGTCGGTGAACTCCGACAGGGGTGCGCTGACCGCCCCCGGGATGTGCCCGGCGACCGGGTCGAGGGGCTCGACGCGCCCCTCGAAGCGCTCGGCCGCGCGGGCGTCCAGGAGCAGCCCGCCATCCGCGACCCGGGCCGCCGCCTCGGCATCCAGCAGCGGCAGTGCACCAGGACGTATGACGATCCCGCCCGCCGCGACCGGCCCCGGCACCTCGTCGGTCACCGGATGGCCCTCGCGCTGCCACAGCGCCAGGCCACCGTCGAGGACGCGCACGCCGGTCAGGCCGACATAGGTCAGCAGCCACCAGGCGCGAGCGGACCCCATACCGCTGCCCTGGTCGTAGACAACGACCGTGCTGTCATCACTCAGTCCGAGGCGACGGAGCGTGTGCTGGAGGCGGGCGAGATCGGGCAAGGGGTGCCGGCCACCAGCGCCCGGCGGGTCGGCGAGGTCGACATCGACGTCGACGAACTGGGCACCCGGCAGGTGGGCGACGGCATACAACTCCCGTCCGGTGACCCCGGTGAGATTGAACGAGGCATCGAGCAGCACCGGCGGTTGCGGGCCCGCCAGCTCGGCGGCGAGGGCGTCGGGCGTGATGAGCGAGGTCATGGCGGCGTCCTTCCAGGCGATCCCGGGCGAGGCACCAGCATGCCGCACGCACCCGATGCGCGATTGGTGCGCCCGCGCGGCTGACCTCGGCGGCGTCATACGGCTGAGTCCACCATTGCGTCCTAACCCACGCATTTGGTCGTGAGTCCCACATCCGGCGGTGTGACTCACGACCAAACGCTGGGGCTGTGACCGAATGGGGGAGTCAGCGGCCGCCGATGGGACAATCGAGGCATCATGTCCGCCCCAGCCGCCGCCGCGCCCGTGCTCGCACCTTTACGTTTCGGGCACCTGACGATCGATTCGCCGGTGGTGCTGGCGCCGATGGCGGGCATCACCAATCGGGCCTTCCGGCGGCTGTGCCGGGAGTATGGCAGCGCGGCCGGGACCGGGGCGAACGCGCTCTATGTCAGCGAGATGATCACCTCGCGAGCGCTCGTCGAGCGCAATGAGCTGACGATGAAGCTCATCGAGCACGACCCGGGCGAGTCGCCGCGCAGCACGCAGCTTTATAGCGTCGACCCGGTCACCACGGCGGCAGCGGTGCGCATCCTCGTCGCCGAGGACCGCGCCGATCACATCGACCTGAACTTCGGCTGCCCGGTGCCCAAGGTGACGCGCAAGGGGGGTGGGGGAGCGCTGCCGTGGAAGCGTGAGCTTTTCCGGTCCATCGTCGCGGCGGCGGTCCGGGAGGCGGAGCCGTATGACGTGCCCGTCACGGTGAAGATGCGGATGGGCATCGACGTCGATCACGTCACCTATCTCGACGCGGGCCGGCTCGCCGAAGCCGCCGGCGCCGCAGCCGTTGCCCTGCACGCCCGCTATGTCGACCAGGCCTACTCCGGCGTCGCCGACTGGAGCGCCATAGCCCGCCTCAAGGAGACCGTGCGCAGCATCCCGGTTCTCGGCAATGGCGACATCTGGTCGGCCGAGGATGCGCTGCGGATGGTCGCCGAGACCGGCTGCGATGGCGTGGTCGTCGGTCGCGGATGTCTTGGCCGCCCATGGCTATTCGCCGATCTGGCCAATGGCTTTGCGGGCTCGCCGGAGCGGGTGACGCCGACCCTCGGGGAGGTGGGGGCGACGCTGCGCCGGCACGCGGCATACCTCTGCGACTTCTATGAGGACGAAGCCAAGGGCTGCCGCGATATCCGCAAGCACATCGCGTGGTACCTCAAGGGATTCCCCGCCGGCTCCCAGATCCGCCACCAGCTCGCGCTCGTCAACACGCTCGCCGACCTCGATGCCCTGATCGCCGATCTCGACGCCTCCGCGCCCTGGCCCGGGGCACCTGCCGAGGGTCAGCGGGGCCGGGCCGGCAACCCGCGCCGCGTCGCCTTGCCCGAGGGCTGGCTGGACAGCCAGGAGCTCACCGATGAGCAGGCGGCGCTTGTCGCTGAGGCCGAGGACAGCGTCAGCGGCGGCTGATCCGGGCCGGGTGTCGGTGGGCTCTGGCAGGGTTGGACGTATGACAGCGCGGATCGGCACGCCCGGCGGCTCGCCGGATCGCCCGGCCCTCTTCTTCGAGAGCCCGGCGGAGTTTCGCGCCTGGCTGGAGGTCAACCACGAAACGGCGCGCGAGCTGTGGATGGGCCTGCGCAAGAAGCACGTCGAGAATCGCGGCCTGACCTGGGAAGACGCCGTGCCCGAGGCGCTCTGTTTCGGCTGGATCGACTCCGTCGCCCAGCGCATCGATGACGACAGCACCCGTCAGCGGTGGACCCCGCGTCGCCCGGGCAGCATCTGGAGCATGGTCAATATCGGGCTCGTTGAGGAGCTCACCGCCGCCGGCCGGATGCGCCCGGCCGGGCTGGCGGCCTTCGAGCGCCGAAGACCGGAGAAGTCCGGCATCTACGCCTACGAAAAGCCGGGAGACCAGCCCCTGCCCGAGGCGTATGCAGCCCGCCTCGCCGCCGACGACCTCGCCTCCCGCTGGCTCGAGTTGGCTACGCCGACCTATCGCAAGATCGCCATTCACTGGGTGCTCTCCGCCAAGCAAGAGGCGACCCGCGACCGCCGGATGGGCGAACTCATCGCCGACAGCGCTCGCGGCCTGCTCATCAAGCCGCAGCGTTATGGCGAGACGCCGACCTGGGTCGCGCGCAACCGGGCGAGCCTCGGCATACCCGAGCCGGAGGCGCCGTGACGGCTGGCTATGCCCCCGAGGACCTGGCCCGATGGGTGGGGGAGGACCCGGCGCTGAAACGCACCGACCGGGACGACTTCGCGCGCGATCGCGGCCGGCTCATCCACTCGGCTGCGTTGCGCCGGTTGGCCGCCAAGACGCAGGTGCTCTCACCGGATAGCGACGACTTCGTCCGCAACCGGTTGACCCATTCGCTCGAGGTGGCGCAGATCGGCCGCGAGTTCGGCGCGGCGCTTGGCTGCAATGGCGACCTCGTCGAAGTTGCTTGTCTCGCACACGATCTCGGCCACCCGCCATTTGGTCACAATGGCGAGCGCGCGCTGGATGAGGTGTGTGCCGGGATCGGCGGCTTCGAGGGCAATGCCCAGACGCTACGCATCCTCACGCGGTTGGAGGCTAAGCGATTTCACCCGGACGGCCGTCCTGCCGGGCTGAATCTGACACGTGCCGCCCTCGATGCGGCGACGAAGTATCCCTGGCTGCACGCCGACCGTCCCGAGGTCGGCAAGTTCGGGGCGTATGCCGATGACGCGGAGGTCTTCGCGTGGCTGCGTGCTGGGCGTGGCGCCGACGAACGCTGCCTGGAAGCCGACGTCATGGACTGGTCCGATGACGTGGCCTATTCGGTGCACGACGTCGAGGACGCGATCGCCAGCGGGCGGCTGGACCCGCGCGCTCTGCACGATCCCGCCGAGGTCGACATGGTGCTCGCCATCGCGCACGGGGTGTATGCCGCGGACCTCACCGCCGCCGACCTCGCCGCCGCCCATGCGCGGCTGGTCGGGCTCGGCATCGTGCCGTCGAGCTATGACGGCACCCGCCGCGCCCAGGCCGCGCTGAAAGACATGACCTCGCGCTTGATCGGGCGCTTCGTGCAGGCCTCGGAGCACGCGACTCGGGAGGTGTATGGCGCTGGCTCGCTCACCCGTTATGCCGCGCGCCTCGTGGTCCCCGACGCCACCCGCGCCGAGTGCGCCGTGCTCAAGGCGGTGGCCGCCCACTACGTCATGTATGCCGAGGACCGCCTGACCATCCAGGCCCGCCAGCGCGAACTAATCACGGCCCTGGTCGCGGCCTATGAAGCCGACCCCGACCTGCTGGACCTGGACCGGCAGGAGGATCACGCCCTCGCCCCGGACGACGCGGCGCGGCGTCGTGTCGTCGTCGACCAGGTCGCCAGCCTGACCGATGTCCGCGCCTGGGCCATCGCCCGCGCCTGGGGCCTCGACTAACTCGCCCGCATGTGCGCCCGGCGAGTTGTGTGCCTCCGTCGTGTGCGCCCGCCGGGTTGTGCAACTTCTGCTAACAGCAGGTTAGTCAACTCCGCACACCTTGCTACCTATGCGGATTCGACCAACCTGCGCTGACTTTGCCGAGGCGGCCGCTCGCCCCGGCACCCCACATACACTGGCCGCGGGTTGACCGGGCAGTAATGCGGGCAGTGACGGCGGAAGGAGCGAGGTGGCGGGCCGGATTCGGGCCGAGGACATCGCGGCCGTCAAGGACCGCTCCTCGATCGTCGAGGTCGTGCGCGATCACGTCACGCTGCGCAGCGCCGGCGTCGGCTCGCTCAAGGGCCTGTGCCCCTTCCATGACGAGAAGACCCCGTCGTTCACCGTCCGCGAGAGCGCCGGCACCTTTCACTGCTTCGGCTGTGGCGAGGGCGGTGATGTCGTCGCCTTCGTCCAGAAGATCGACCATCTCACCTTCGTCGAGGCCATCGAGCGCCTCGCCTCCCGGCTCGGCATGGAATTGCGGCGCGAGGAGGGCACAGGCGGGGCGCCCGAGGGCGGGCTCGGGCGGCGCTCTCGCCTGGTCGAGGCCCACCGCATCGCGCAGGAGATGTATGCCGATCTCCTGATCAACAGCCCCGACGCCCGCTCCGCGCGTGACTTCCTGCGCCAGCGCGATTTCACCGGAGCGCAGTGTGAGCGCTTCGGTGTCGGCTTCTCGCCCCGCGGGGGAGAGGTGCTCTCGCGGCTGTTGCGCAGCCGCGGATTCACCGAGGAGGAGACCGTCCTCGCGGGTCTGGTCGGTCGCGGCGGTCGGGGGAGCTATGACCGTTTCCGCGGCCGGCTGATGTGGCCCATCCGCGACACCTCCGGCGACACCATCGGGTTCGGCGCCCGCCGGATCTTCGAGGACGATCGGATCGAGGCGAAATACCTCAACACCACCGAGACCTCGATCTACAAGAAGTCGCAGGTCCTCTATGGCATCGACCTGGCCAAGAAGGCCATCTCGCAGGGCCGTCAGGCGGTCGTCGTCGAGGGCTACACCGATGTCATGGCCGCGCACCTGTCCGGCGTCGAATCCGCCGTCGCGACCTGCGGCACCGCCTTCGGCGTCGATCACATCAAGCTGCTGCGTCGCCTGATGCGCGACGAGCCAGGCCTGGACCCGGCCCGGATCGTCTTCACCTTCGATGGCGATGCCGCCGGGCAGAAGGCCGCGATGAAGGCCTTCGCCGAGGACCAGCGTTGGACCGCCCAGTCCTTCGTCGCGGTCGCGGCCGACGGGATGGACCCGTGCGATCTGCGGTTGCGCAAGGGACCCGAGGCGGTCAAAGAACTCGTCGACGATGCCGTGCCGATGTTCGAGTTCGCCGTCCGAACTCTCATTGCCCGCCTCGACCTGACAACCGCTGAGGGACGGGTGGCGGCGATGAAAACCGTTGCCCCCGTGATCAACTCGATCAAGGACCCGTCGCTACGCCCCGAATACCAACGCACCGTCGCCGGCTGGATTGGCGTCGGCATCGAGCAACTCGCCGACCAGATGCGCCGCTCCGGCACTCTCGCGGCCCCCCAGGATGGCCCGCGCCGCCGCGACCCTGAGCCGGAGGAGCCGAGCGCTGCCGAGTTGGCGACGGCATACCCCATGCCCGACCTGCGCGACCCGATCGTCAACGCGGAATCGCAACTCCTGCAGGTGCTTTTGCAGTACCCCAATTCGGTCGGCGCCCAGATCGACGAGATTCCCCCGGAGGCTTTCGTCGCGCCGGCGCACCGCGCGGTCTTCGACGCGCTGCGCAGCGTCGAGCCGTGGGAGGGTATGACGCTCGCGCAGTGGGTCGCCGCCGTCACCGATCTCGCGCCGCTCGCGGTGCAGCCGATGGTCACCGCTCTTTCTGTGGCGACCCTGCCCGTCACCCTCGACGCCGCGACCGGCGGCCCGGAGCAGCGGTATGTCGATTCCCTCGTCATCCGGGTTCGCGAGGTCGCCTTGCGCCGCGAAATCGCCGACGCCATGTCGCTGATGCGCCGCCTGTCCTCCGACCCAGACGCGGACCCGGCGCAGGTGCGCGATGTTGCAAGCGGCCTGCAAGAGCGCCAACGTGCCCTCGCCCGACTTCGTGAAGGAACCACCTGACCATGGCCTGGCTGCGCCGCAAGAGCTCCGATCCCGAACTGCCACAAGCGATTCGCGACACCCTTGTCTTGGAGCGGGGCGAGCGGGTGCTCGCCTCCGCGCCCGCCGAAGACGGCACGTGGGTCCTGGTCACGACGACCCGGCTGTATGCCGCCGCGCCCGCCGGCGAGCCCCTCGCGCGGCCCTGGCATCTCGTCGACGGCGGGAAATGGGACCACGATGCCTTCACCCTGACGGTGACGTGGGTCGACGGTGCCAAACCCCAGCAGTGGGTCTTCCGTGAATCCATGCAAGTGCTCGCCGCCTTCCGCGAACGGGTGCAGGCCTCCGTGGTCCTGACCGAGCAAGTGCCGCTCGGCACTGGCCGCAGCGCGCGGGTTGTCATCCGCAAGGACCTCGCCGACGGCTCAATGCACGACCAGACCCTGCTCGGCAAGGGCGTCCGTCTCGCCGACCCCGGGGTGGCGCAGGCCGTCGCCGATGCCCGCGCCCGCCTCCGCGAGCAGGTCGGCCTGATCTAAGGACACTGGCGATCGCCAACGACGGGGGGGGTAACTCAGGAACGGAGTCGGTAAATCGGCTCCTAGGCTGCCAAAGAAAAAGGCCCTGACGCGCGTTTCCGCAGGTCAGGGGCTTAGCTTGCTCCCCCGGTTGGACTCGAACCAACAACCCTTCGGTTAACAGCCGAATGCTCTGCCAGTTGAGCTACAGGGGAATGGTCTGGCACGCCTCGCGGCGCTCGGAAACCATAGCAAACACCGGGCGGCATCCCGAAACTGACGCGGCACCTCGCGGCCTCAGGCGCACGGCTGCTGGGGCGGGGGATTGACCGCCTTGTCCACGACATACCCCATCGGGGCCAGGTGGGCCTCGACACTGCGCTGCCACGCGCCCGTCGCGACCATGTCCGCGACGGCCTCGTTGACCTGCCGGCAGAGGGTTAGCTCGCCCTTCGGGAGACCGATGGCGTAGGTCTCGGTGGTCGCGGTGGCCGACTTGATGACAACCTTGGAGTCGTATGCCGCTTGGTCGGCATAGCCCGTGAGCACGACATCATCGGCGAGGACGCCGTCGACGCGCCGGTCGAGGAGGCGCTCCATACACGCGGCATAGCTGTCCTGCACAAACAGATGCACCCCGGGAAACTTTTCGATGACATAGTCCTGGGCGGTGGAGCCGTATGCCGCGCAGAGGCGTCGGCTCGTCACCCGATCCAGCGTCATCGCGCTGCTGACGCGCGTCATAAGGCGTTGATGGACAACGAGATAGGCGCCGGCGAAGGTGACCTGCTCGGCCCGATGGGGTGTCGCGGAGAAGCCCGAGACCACCATGTCGACCTGGCCGGTGGTCAGGACCATCGCGCGCTGGGCCCGCGGTGTCGGGACGATGCGGATCCCATCGCGGCGCAGTCGAGCAGCGACATAATTCGCGACATCCACGTCGAGGCCGGCATAGCCATCACCGGACCGCACAGCCAAGCCCGGCCGGTCCACGCCCATACCCACCCGAAGCGGACCCGTGTCCCGCGCGGCCTGCGGGGTGCAGCCGCCCGCGAGCAGGCATACGGCTGCGGCGAGGAGCGGGCGGGCGCGAAGGATCATCGGTTTGGGTCTATCACAACGAGATTCGGGGCCGTCGATGTGGGCGGGCAATAAAACACGGGCGCGGCGAAAGTTGCCCTTCACCGCGCCCGTCACCGACCCTCCGCTGCCTCGGGTGCCGTAATGGTGTGGCAGACCCGTAAGCAGGGATCAGTTGGTCAGTCGTTGGGGATCTTGAACTTCTGGCCCGGGTAGATCAGGTCCGGATTCTTGATGTTGTTCAGCTTGGCGATCTTCATGTACGAGACGCCGAAGCGCTCGCCGATCTCCGAGAGGGTGTCGCCCGACTTGACCGTGTAGACGCGGTAGTCGTCGTCCTTGTCCTCGTGCTTCTCGGCCGGTTTGGGGGCGGCCTTGGGCTTGTCGGCCTTCGGCGGCGCGGGCACCGCGGCCGGCTCGGCGGGGGCGTTGTCGGCCGGCTGCGGGACCGAGTGGGTGTAGTCGGGGGCGGGAGCCACCTTGGGCTCGACCGGAGCGGGCGCGGGGGCCGGCGCCGGGGCAGGGGCGGGGGTCGACTTCGGGGCCGTGCGGCCAGCGGCCTCATCCGCCTTGCGCTGCGCCTCGTCGGCCTTGGCCTTCGCGTCGGCGGCTTCCTTGGCCTGCTTGCCCGCCTCTTCCGCGCGGTCCTTGGCCTCTTCGGCCGCCTTCTCCGCGGCCTTCTTGGCCTTCTCTTCCTCGGAGTCGAACCCGAGGCCGTCCTTCAAGTCGTCCAGAAAACCCATAACGGGTGATCTTCCTTCCGTATGTCGTGCCCCACCGTGCAGGGCACCGGAGCCGGTGTGGCTCACTGCGGGAGGGACGCTACCCGAGATCACCCGGTTGCGCTGGCTTTGCCAACCCGTGAGTTTCCTGGGAGTCGGCGAGGGCTCGTAGACTCCGCCTGTTGCCGCCATCGCCCCATCGGCGAGAGGGCAGGGGGCGTTAGCTCAGTCGGTCAGAGCAGCGGACTCATAATCCGTCGGTCGTCGGTTCAAGCCCGACACGCCCTACCCAAAAAGTCGCAGGTCAGCCCCGTTCGTCCTCGCTCGTTTGGCAATGGAAGCTCCGCCGCGTGCTAACGATTTGCTATCAGCGCCCGTTCGCCCACTCCAACAGCCTTGCCGCGATGGGCTCTGGCGTGGCCCCCAAGATCCCATACAACTCCTGGCGCTGATCCTCAGTTAGCTCCCCCCAGAGAACGTCCCAGGTCAGGGGTAGGTCGACGTCGTGATTGAGAGTGAGGATCTCCCACGCTCGAGCTCGCTCGTCATTGTAGGCACCCATGGACCGGTAGTAGTCGCCCAGAGATGACATGGCGCGGTGAATCTCCGGCGCGGTCGCTTGCAGGGGGATGCCCGCAGGGTCGAGATTGATGGCCGCGTCAAGGATTTGCTGGACGACCTCAGGTCGCACGTTCTCCGTCATGCGCCCCACACTGCCCGAGAGAAGGTCTCGACCGCGCGCCCATCGTCGTCGGGGATCGCATCGGCATACACGTTGAGCGTCACCGAGGGATCCTTATGGCCGAGTCGCTTGGCCACCACGTGGACTGGCACCGTCACGCAGAAGCATCGTCGCGTGGGTATGCCGAAGCTCGTGCAGCTTCAATCGTGGGATCTCCCGCCCCGCCGTGAGGTCACCGAAGGCCCGCGTGGCGTAGTCCGGCAGCACCGGGCGGACGTCCTCCCACGTGAAGACGAGGCCCTCGGTGTCGCGGTATGCCGCGCCCCAAGTCATGCGCTCGCCTAGCTGCACCTTCCGCCATGCCCTCATGGCTGCGAGCGTGCGCCCGTCCAGGGTGACGTCTCGCCGCTCATGGTTCTTCGGGCTGGTGTAGGTGAGGGCTTGCGCAATCTGAGTGACCGACCGGTCGATGCGCACCATGCCGGCGTCGAGGTCGACGTCTGCCCAGCGCAGGGCCAGCAGCTCGCCTCGACGCATGCCCGTGGCGGCCGCCAGGAGCCACGGTGGTGCCCATCGGTCCGCTTCGTCGAGGGAGTCCAGGAAGTCGCGGAGCTGCACCCCTGTCCACGTCGTGTGCTTCGGCTTCACCGTCTTCGGTCGCTTGGTCCCGATCACCGGGTTGACCTCGAGGTGTCGATCGACCACGGCATCAGCCATGGCGCGCCGCAGGACGGCCCGGGCGAACTCCACCTTCCGCGGGGACAGTGCTACTTCGACACCGACGGCGCCAGCAACGGCGGAACCGAAGCCATCAACGGCCTCATCGAACTCCACCGACGCATCGCCCGCGGCTTCCGCAACCTCGAAAACTACCGCCTCCGCATGCTCCTCATCGGCGGCGGGCTCACGTGGTCACCCCACGCTCAACGGTGAAGAGCCGCTTTGGGAGGGGCCGTGAACGAGCCGGACAGACCGGCTGGCGCGCCACGCATCAGCGACCCTCGGCCGAACCCTCACCAGCCGAAGCGGTCAATCAACGCCAGCGCCATCAGGCGTCGCTGGATGAGGGATAAGGGGACGGCCGTGCGTCGGGTCGAATGTCTGCTCCTGTCGAACTTCTTAGCAATTCTTTAGCCATACGCTTCGCGCCACGTCGTTTGCGCCGGGATCAACACCGCAGTCAACCAGGCCAGTCTCAACTAGGTCCCACGTATCGACTGTAACCTGGACTGGCTCGCCAGCATAGCAATTGGCTACGGCGTCAGTCCTACTTGTCCTCACTGCCGTATAAGCATAACCTTCCCCCTGAAGCCCGGGGTTCATGCTGCGTACGTATTCGACAGCCTTCGCGCCTGAAGGAGAAGGTTCGAGCCTGTCGGGTGGAACAACCGTTGAGATTGCTGTCCGAATGCGGGACCCTGTCTCGTCGTCCACTGCCTCACGAATGACGATCTTGGGGACCACGGGTTCATCCAGCAGCAACCTAGGCTCCAGTCCCGCGGCGGCACTGGCGATCGAGGTGACAACGAAGTTGCCGGATTTAGCCGAGACTTCGTCGAAGCGCGGTGAACACGAAGTTGAGGATCCCGACGTGGAAGGAGGGGAAGACGCCGATGGGTTGGGCTTGGGCTCTAGAGTCTCTGAGTCTCCTGAGGAATGCGAACACCCTGTCGCAAGGCTAAGAATGACGATAGTTGCGGTGAAGAGCGATGAGCGCCTAATAAGTAACACCCCACCTCTAGACGTAGACTCAACTAGGGATCAGCAAGCGTATGATTTCGCCAAGGCCGCCAAGCTTCCACTCGGGGCCGACAGATCGCACCGGTGGGTACCTGACTCGGGAGTTTGCCACGTGAAGACAGAGCCACTTGCGCTCGTTACCAAGCCGCTGGATGTCGTACACGTCTGCTTCATCCGGTGACGAATCCCTGCCCAAGCAGGACGGTGATTGCTACAAAAGGACGACAGGCCCTACGTCGAGAGACCATTCTCGGAGTATAGGGCTCAGCCCCTGTCCGTCAAGACCCAATACCTGGTTGGAAGCGTGCCAATCCGGCTCCTCGTACGTGAAGGTCGAGTGAGCACGACGCGCCGACGGGTTGGTCGAGCGTGGGTGGGGTCGAGGTCCGCGAGGACCGGAAGACTCTGACACCCTGCTGATCGAGGATCTCGACGATGCGCGAGCCCACCGTGTGCTGCCTGGGCCTTGACGGGTTCTTCCCAAAGCAGAGTGGGTCCGGGGTGGGCGCGTCGGTCCTGGGTTGGTGTCGAGGTCTTCCGATGATGGGAGTTCCGACACTGCCCACTGGGAAGACCTCCCCCAGAGGGGGGACCCCCAGACATGCTGACGGTACCTTCGCTGCACCCGATTTGACGACGTTCTGCCGGTTGGACGGCCTTGGTTTAGTGGTGACCGGGCAGCGGGTGGAGCCGGATCGTGCGGTGCTGGCCTGCCGGGTGGTCGACGATGAACAGTGCTGTCGCCGCTGCGGCTGCCAGGGCCGTGCTCATCGACCTCACCCCGATCCGCGACGGCACCGGCTGAGCCCGGCTGCTGGACATGGTCGACGGACGCTCCAAGGCCGCGTTCAAGACCGGGCTCACCCAACGTCCCCAGGCGTGGCGCGACCGAGTGGAAGTGGTCGCGATGGACGGGTTCACCGGGTTCAAGACCGCCGCCGCCGAAGATCTCCCGACGGCGGTCGCGGTGATGGACCCGCTTCCACGTCGTCCGACTCGGCGGCGACGCCCTCGACCGGTGCCGCCGCCGCGTGCAACAAGAACGACACGGCCACCGCGGTCTCGCCGGCGACCGCTCTACCGGGCTCGCCCCCGACCGGCAACGCGAACGCCTGATCCGGCTGTTCACCGACGACCAGCATGTCGAGGTCGAAGCCACCTGGGGGTCTGTCAACGGATGATAATCGCCTACCGCGAGCCCGACCGAGCCCGCGGCCAAGGACGCGATGACCGCCCTGATCGACAGCCTGCGCGAGGGTGTCCCCAAAGCCCTGGTTGAGCTGCAGCGGCTCGGGCGGACCTTGACCAAGCGAGCCGCCGACATCCTCGCGTTCTTCGACCGGCCCGGCACCAGCAAGGGCCCGAGCGAGGCGATCAACGGCCGCCTGGAACACCTGCGCGGCTCAGCTCTCGGCTTCCGCAACCTCACCGACTACATCGCCCGATCACTCCTCGAGACCGGCGGCTTCAGACCCCTACTCCACTCTCGATTGGGATGAGCCCCTTTGATGGCGTTCGACCCGGCGTTGCGCGGCGCCTGTCAGCAGGCCGCTCAGACCTGGTTGCCGCTGACCCGTCGCTGCGGCTGGTTCGCGGCTGGTACCACGACCCGCAGTGGGGCGCGCAAGCCCACTGGTGGGCGGCAGGCCCGGACGGTACGATCCACGACCCGACCACCGCACAGTTCCCGATCGGCGGTATCGCTGCGTGCTATCAGGAGTTCGACGGTTGGGGGTTCTGCTACGAGTGCGGGCACGACGTCCACGAGGATGACGCCTACGGCGCGATATGCGGGTCGGACCTGGTGTGTTCCGGCTACTGCTACGGCCACCCCGGCCGTTTCGACATGACCGGCATTGACTGGGTGATCGCCTCGGGTCAGCACGATTCCACGCCGACGAACCCGCGGGCGGCTCCTCTGGCTAGAGCCGAAAATGCTCGACTGGCTCGAGCAGTCCGGACTGGACATCTGCCCGCGGTGCGGGGCCCGGGTCCGCAGTGTCCGCCAGCACGCAGGGCGCCGGCACCCCGATAACTCAGACGACCGTGCGAGCCCATGACGCCAGATGAGCGCGGATGCGCCCGCGCAGCCGAAGGTTTTCCTTGCCTAAATCCGTGCCTACCGACAGCGAGTTGTCGACGTGCACCCGTGTTCAAGAACTACGTTCTGAGCGGCAAAGCGTGCCGTTCGACCTGTATGGCTCAGTGAAGTGCGTAACTCACAATCCGTCGGTCGTCGGTTCAAGCCCGACACGCCCTACCCACCTGACCTGCTCCGGGACCCGGGAACACCGTTTCCGGGCCGCACGCACTGCACCCGTCCCTGCACCCATTCGCACCGGATATGGGACGACTGTCTGCAGCACGTGGCCACACTCGGCGTGTCGCCCCACCCCGGGGGGTGACGCGTGGTGAGATGGCGCCTGCCGAGGCTGTGGGCGACTCCATCTGGTGCTCCCACGGTCTATGAGGCACAATGTGACGGCACGAGATCACTGTGACCCGTGGTGCGCATGTTGGCGTTGGGGAAGACGTCCACCGCACACCAGGAGGTTCAGGGATGTCGTACGCACCTATGCGTGGTGCCACGCGCGGGGTCGTGTTCATCCACTCGACCCCTGCTGCGCTGTGCCCACATCTGACCTGGGCGCTCGAAAGCGTGCTCGGGGGCAGAGTCGTGCTCGATTGGATCGAGCAGCAGGCCGCCCACGGGCTCAAGCGCGCCGAAATTTCTTGGACCGGCATGCCCGGCACCGGTGCCAAGATCACCAGCGCCCTGAAGGCCTTCACCGGCATCCGCTTCGAGGTCACCGAGGAGCCGAGCCCCGGCATCAATGGTTCGCGCTGGTCCTACACGCCATCCCTCGGCCTGCACCACGCGTGGATGGCGCCCAATGGCGATGTCATGGTCAATGAGGAGCGACTCAAGGAGGTCATCCTCTATGCGCAGGGTAGCAACGAGGCCGTGACCGACATGCTCGAGGAGCTACTCGGCGCCGCCTGGGACGAGGAGCTAGAGATCTTCCGGTATGCCGGCGAGGGCGCCCCGGTGCGCTGGCTGCACAAGGTCGGCTGACACGAGACCCTCGACCCCGCCGGCGGGGTCGATAGCTCAGGTGCCGCGGGCGGTCACTCGCGGATGGCGAACCGATGCACCACGCCGCGCAACGGGCGGGGCACCCACCAGTTGCCGTCCCCCAGCAGGCGCATCGTGGCCGGCACCAGGATCGAGCGCACCAGGGTGGCGTCGATGGCGATTGCCACGACCATGCCGACGCCGATGAGCTTGATGAAGGTGACCCCGGATGTGGAAAAGGCGCCGATGACGACGATGAGCAGGACGGCCGCCCAGGTGATGATGGACGCGGAGTTCTGCAGCCCGCGGGCCACCGCGGCGGTGTTGTCGTGGGTGCGCTCGTACTCCTCGCGGATGCGCGACAAGATCAGCACCTCGTAGTCCATCGATAGGCCGAAAGCGATGGCGAGCATGAGAATCGGCTGAGTGGCCTCGACGGTGCCCGTCGACGTGAACGCGAGCTGGTCGGCGAGGTGACCTTCCTGGAAGATCCACACGACGGCGCCCAGCGTGGCGGTCAGGGTCGCGATATTCATCAAGACCGCCTTGATGGGCAACACCACGGACTGGAAGGCCAGCAGGAGCAGCACGAACATCGAGCCGACCATGATGAGCACGAGATAGGGCAGCGTGTGGGCCAGGCTGCTCAGCAGGTCCATGAGGGTCGCCGTGGGTCCGCTCACCATCCGGGTCGCCCCGGAGGGCACGGGCAGGTCACGGATGGCCGAGACGATCTCGCGCGATGTCATCGCGAGGGGATCGCCCGCGTAGGTCACGTCGAAGTCGGACACCGAGCCGGAGGTGCGCAGGTCGCCGACATCGGTCACGCCTTGCACCTGCTCGACCTGACGACGGAAGGCCTGCGCCGCCTGGGCGGAACCCCGAATGACGACGGACGCCGGCGGTTCGGCAGCCGTGTCGAAGTTGGCCGAGAGGAAGTCGGCCGCGTCCCGGCTCGGCGACTGCGGCGGCAGCGCCCTCTCGTCGATCCCCCCGAACTCCAGGTGCCGCACGGGGGAGGCGATGACGGCCAGCAGGGCCAGGACGCCGAGGATCCACACGACCGGGCGCGCCATCACGGTGGTGGCCAGCCGGTGATAGAAGCCCTCTCGCGCAACCCCGCGCCGGCCCTGGGGCCTGGGGTCGACACGGCGGCCCAGGATGGCCAGCATCGCTGGGGTGGCCAGGAGGGACCCCACGGCGGCGGTGATGACCGCGGCGATCCCGCCGAGCCCCATCGAGCGCAGGAACGATTGGGGGAAGAGCAGGAGCCCCAGAAGCGCCAGCGTCACCGTGATGCCCGACACGACCACCGTGCGGCCGGCGGTGCGCAGCATGGTGGCACTCGCGTCCGGTGGCGAGAGGCCCTTGCGCCGTTCCTCCCGGTATCGCGAGACGAGAATGAGGCCGTAGTCGATCGCCAGACCCAGGCCGAGCAGGGTCACGATGTTGATCGCGAAGACGGAGACATCGGTCACCATCAGGATCAAGCGCACCAGCACGAACGACGCGAGGATCGCGAAGCCGCCCACGAGCATCGGGATGAGCGCGGCGAAGACATTGCGGAAATAGAGCGTCAGCAGCAGCAGGACGAGGGGAAGGGAGATGAGCTCAGCCCGCTCGATGTCGGCGCCCACCCGATCGGAGATGTCGAGGTTGACCGCTGCGCCCCCACCGGTGCGCACGGTCATTCCGGGGACGGTGAGCGTCGGCCGCAGCTTCTTGAACTGCGCCTCGCGGGCGTCGTCGTCGCCGCCCGTCAGCTGCAGGACTGCATACGACGAGCGCTGGTCGTGGCTGACGAACGCCGGGGCCTTCGTGTCGTAGTAGCCGACGGACTTCGCGACGAGGTCGCGCGGCAAACCGGACAAGCTGCGGCGTACGGCCGCCGACACGGCCGGGTCGTCGACGGTCTTGTCCGGGCTGGTGTAGATCAAGATGACGTCGGCATCGGACCGCCCGAAGGTCGCGTCCTGAAGTTCCTTGGCCCGCACGCTCTCGCTCGTGGGGTCGGTGAAGGCGGCGCCGGAGAGCTTGTCGAAGGCGCCGGTGCCCCACACGCCGCCGAACACCATCACAGCGACCACGCCGGCGATCACCCACCACCGCCGCGCGCGCGTCCCGGCCGCGAACCGTCCGGGCCGAACTGACGACGCTCCGGCGGGGCTCTGGTCCTCATATAGGTCGGTCATGTCAACCCCTTGTCGGTCGTCGATTTCTCGGCGGCATCACGGTCCACTGCCCGCCAGCGCCGCACGCCGGTACCGTTATCGTCCCAGGTCACGAGCCCCGCGGCCGCCAGATGGCGCAGATAGGCGACGGTCTCGGTCATCGCCAAGCGGGTGGCCCCGAGGTCGAGATCCTGGCCACCGCGCAACCACAACCGGGTCATCACGTCGTATGCCGTGCTCGGTCCGTCCTCGAGGAGATCGCGGATGCGTCCCAGCTTGCGCGCGCCTGGGACGACGAGCTCGAAATCTTTCGGTATGCCGGCGAGGGCGCCCCCGTGCGCTGGCTGCACAAGGTGGGCTGACCGCATACAGCTAGACACCGTCGGGGCGCGCTTCTCGCGGCGGAGCGCTGAAATCGCCGACGAGCGCTGCAATAGCTATGCCCCGCTGCGAAGTCAGCGCTCCGCGGCGACGACAGCGCTCCGCGGCGAGGCCTCGTGACGGCGCCGGGCGTCAGTAGTTCTTGATGGCCAAGGCGACATTGTGGCCGCCGAAGCCGAAGGAGTTGTTCAGCGCGACGATATCGCCGGCGGGCAGGTCGCGGGGGGTGTCGCGGACGACGTCGAGGTTGACCTCGGGGTCGAGGTTCTCGATATTGATGGTCGGCGGGGCGACGCGGTGGTGCACCGACAAAACGGTGAGCACGCCCTCGAGCGCCCCGGCCGCACCGAGCAGGTGGCCGGTCATCGACTTGGTGGCGCTGACCGCCATCCCGTCGGCCGCGTCGCCGAAGGCCCGGCGGATCGCATTGGCCTCGGCCACGTCGCCGACGGGGGTGGAGGTGGCGTGCGCGTTGACATGGCAGACATCGGACGGCGACACGCCCGCCCGCTCCAGCGCCTCGATCATCGCGCGGGAGGCGCCCGCGCCCTCGGGCTCGGGAGCGGCGATGTGGTGGGAGTCGGCGCTCATCCCGAGGCCGGCGAACTCGGCATAGATCCGCGCGCCGCGGGCCCGAGCAGACTCCTCCGACTCCAAGACCATGACAGCAGCGCCCTCACCCATGACGAAACCGTCGCGGTCCACGTCATACGGCCGGGACGCGTGCGCCGGGTCGTCATTGCGCTTCGAGAGGGCCTGCATCGCGGCGAAACCTGCGAAACACAGCGGGTGCATCGCGCCCTCAGTGCCGCCGGCGACGACGATATCGGCGCGGCCGGAGCGGATCATCTCCGCGGCCAGGCCCATGGATTCGGCGCCGGAGGCGCAGGCCGACACGGCCGTATGCGCGCCCGCCCGCGCGCCGAGGTCGAGCGAGACATTGCCGGACGCGGAGTTCGGCATGAGCATCGGGACCGCCAGCGGGAAGACCCGGCGCGGGCCCTTCTCGCGCAGGTTGTCCCACTGATCCAGCAGCGTCCAGACACCGCCGATGCCGGTGCCGATCACGCAGCCCAGACGCAACGGGTCGACATCGGGAGCGCCCGCGTCCTGCCAGGCCTCGCGGCTGGCGATCATCGCGTACTGCGCATTCGGGTCGAGGCGGCGCACTTCGACCTTGGTCAGTACCTGGTCGGCCGGGACGGCCAGGCGACCACCGAAGGTCACCGGCAGCTCGTACTTCGCCACCCAGTCCTCTTCCAGCGTGCGAATACCGCTGCGGCCCGCGAGGATCGCCTCCCACGTGGACGGCACATCGCCACCGACGGGTGTGGTCACACCGAGACCGGTGACGACGACCTTGACATCTCGTGAGCTCATGGGGGACTCCTTCGCTGGTGCGGGCTGGGGGTGCGTCGGGGTGGGCCGCGGGTATGCCGGGTGGCCCGGTCCGGCGGGCGCCGCACCTTTTCGGGGGCGCGGCGCCGCCGGCGGACGAGGGCTCAGCCCTGGGCGTTCTTGATGAACGTGACGGCATCGCCGACGGTGCTGAGGTTCTTGACCTCGTCGTCGGGGATGCGGACACCGAAGGCCTCTTCGGCGTTGACGACGATCGTCATCATCGACAGCGAGTCGATGTCGAGGTCGTCAGTGAAGGACTTGTCCAGCTGGACGTCGGCGACGTCGACACCGGTCTCTTCGTTGACGATGTTCGCGAGACCCTCGAGGATCTCCTGCTCGGTCTGAGCCATGGTGCTCTCCTTTTTCTCGGTGGAAGTTCGGCCCGATTGACCCGTGGACCACCCGGGAACTCTTGTGCCCTAAGGCAATTCGATGACCTGCGCGGCATACACCAGGCCGGCGCCGAAGCCGATCTGCAGGGCCAGGCCGCCGCTTGGGACGATGCCCTCGCGCAGCATGCGCTCGGTGGCTAGTGGGATGGAGGCGGCCGAGGTGTTGGCCGTCTCGTGGATGTCGCGGGCGACGGGGATGTCCGCAGGCAATTTCAGCTGCTTGAGCATCGCGTCGATGATCCGCATATTCGCCTGGTGCGGGATGAAGGCGTCGAGGTCCTCGGGGCGCACGCCAGCGGCTTCGAGGGCACGGTGGGCGACGGGCGCCATACCCCACACTGCCCAGCGAAAGACCTTCTGGCCTTGCATCGTGAGCGCAGGAAATTCGCGGCCGTCCGGGTGCTCCCGGAACTCCATCCACGACTCGCGCTGCATGATCGCCTGCCATTCATCACCCTCGGACCCCCAGATCGTGGGGCCGATGCCCGGCCGGTCGCTGCGTCCGACGATTGCCGCTCCGGCGCCATCGCCGAAGATGAAGGCCGAGCCGCGGTCGCTGAAATCGGTCCAGTCCGAGAGCTTTTCGACGCCGACGATCAGGACGTTATTGGCCGAGCCGCCCTTGACCAGGTCGGAGGCGATGCCGACGCCATAGCAGTAGCCGGCGCAGGCCGCGGAGATGTCGAAGGCCGCGCAGCGCAGCCCGAGGCGGTCCGCGAGGATCGGGGCCGCGGCCGGGGTTTGGTAGGGGTGAGTCACGGTGGCGACCAGCACGGTGTCGATCGCCGCGAGGTCGAGTCCGGAGTTCTCGATGGCCTGCCGGGCCGCGTGCTCGGCCATGTCGACGACGCTCTCGTCGGGGGCGGCATACCGTCGGCTCACGATCCCGGAGCGCTCCTGGATCCACTCATCGGAGGAGTCGATGGCCGCCACAAGCTCGCTGTTGTGCACGACGCGCTCGGGGCGGTAGCCGCCGACGCCGAGAATGCGCGAGCCCGGGGCACCGGTCGCGCCGGTGATGGTGCCGGTCCCCTTGGGTGAGACGGTCACGGGCGTCAACCTTTCAGGCGGAGTGGGAGTGGGCGGCAATGAGGGCTGCGCCAGCGTCGAGGTCGTCCGGTGTTTTGACCGCGAGCGTCTCGACACCTTTCATGCCTCGCTTGGCCAGGCCGACGAGCGTGCCCGCCGGGGCAAGCTCGATGAGGCCGGTAACTCCTTGTGCAACAAGGGTTTCCATGCACAGATCCCAGCGCACCGGGTTGGTCACTTGGGTGACGAGGCGGGCCAGAATGTCCTCGCCGTCGGTCAATGCGCCACCATCCGCATTGGACACCACCGGCACGGTGGGGGTGCCGGCGCTCAGGCCCTCGGCGAAGGCGGCGAGGTCGGCGACGGCGGGCGACATATGGCCGGTGTGGAAGGCGCCGGCGACCTTCAGGGGTATGACGCGGGCCTTGGCCGGCGGGTTGGCCGCCAGTTCGGCAAGCTGCTCCATCGTTCCGGCGGCGACGACCTGCCCGGCGCCATTCATATTGGCTGGAGTCAGCCCGCACTCCTGAAGGCGGGCCACGACTTCGGCCGGGTCCCCGCCGAGCACCGCGCTCATGCCGGTCGGGGTGATGGCGCTCGCGGCGGCCATACCGGCCCCACGCTTGGCCACGAAGGCGACGGCGTCCGCCTCCTGGAGCACTCCGGCGCCCGCAGCGGCGGTGATCTCGCCGACCGAATGACCGGCCAGGAAGTCCGCGGCCGTGACGCCCGCGTCGCCGACAACGGCCGGCAGGGTGAGCAGGCCCGCCGCGACGATGAGCGGCTGCGCAACGGCGGTGTCCTTGATGGTCTCCTCATCGGAGACGGTGCCGTGGGCGATCAGGTCGATGCCGGTGGCGGCGGCCATTTGCTCGGCCCGCTCGCGCACACCGGGCAGTTCGAGCCAGGGGGTGAGGAAGCCGGGCGTTTGGGAGCCCTGTCCGGGGCACACGATGGCTAGCACCCTTCTAGCGTGGCGTATCGGCCGCCGCCGTGCGCGCTGAATCGACCGCCAATTTCCTGGACTGTTTTTGGAGGTTTCCTCCAAGTCAACGGGCGGTGGCTGCCGCCGCGTCCTTGAGCCGTTCGAGACGGACGGCGAGGTGGACGGTGTCCGCATCGTGCGGGTCGCTCAGGTCGTAGCCGGTGAGTTCGGCGATGCGGGCCAGGCGGTAGCGGACCGTGTTCGCATGAACGAAGAGGGCCCGGGCGGTGGCCTCGATGCTGCGCCCCGTTTCGAGGTATGCCGTGGCCGTGCGCATCAGGTCGCCGCCGCTGATCTGGGTGAGGGGGCCGACGATGCGTGAGCGCAGGGCGTTGCGCGCTGGGAGATCGCCGATGAGCGCCCGCTCGGCGAGGAGGTCGTCGGAGCGGGCGGGGCGGGGGGCGTCCGGCCAGGCCGCGGCGCCGGTATGTCCGGAGATCGCCGCTCTCGCGGAGCGGCCGGCCGCGAAGAGATGCGGCACGGTCGGCCCGACGACAATCGGCCCGTCGCCGAAGCATTCCCGCAGCGCTTTGGCATCGTCGAGCGCGTCGGCCGTGTCGCCGATCAAGACGATCAACCGTCCGGCCTGGATTGCCGCAAGGACCTGAAGTCCGTGGCGTGCTGCGGTCCGGTGGATGTGGTCCAGGACGAAGGCCGGGTCACCGGCGGGCCCGGTTGCCGCGGGGGGAGTGCCCGCGACGACGGCGACCTTGGCGGTGGCGCCCCACCCGAGCGCCGCGGCCCGGCTCTGCATCCCGTCATCGGCGTCGCCGCGAAGGATCGCGTCCACAACGAGCGCCTCCAGGCGAGCGTCCCACGCCCCGCGTTGCTCGGCGGCCCGGGCATATATGTGCGCCGCGCCGAAGGCGACATCGCGCGAGTAGCGCAGCATGGCCTCGCGCACCGCCGGCGCCGCCTGCTCGCCCACCAAGTCCGCCGCCTGCGCCTCGACGACATCGACAACCGAACGAATGAGGTCAAGGGTCTGGGCGAGGCTGATCGACCGCGTCAACTCCGGCGGCGCCGCATCGAAGATGTCCTGCGCGTGCGCCGCGACGCCCTCGCCGCCGGCCAGCCAGCCGACGAAGTTCTCGATGCCGCCATGGGCGACCAGCGCGACCGACGCGCGGTCTCGTGCCGACAGGGCGGCATACCACCCGTGCCGGGCCTCAATATCTGCCACCGCCGCGCGCACCAAGTCCCCGGTGCGGGCCGCGATCCGTCCCCGCGTCCGGGCGGACAGGTTGGCTCGGCGCGGCATACCCGGCAGTGTATTTGTGCTCAGCCCACAGATTCGGCCCTCGGCGGCGGCGGTCGTGGTCGGCGGTCGGCGGTCGTCGTCTCGGATCGTGGGATGCCCGCGGCCTGTTCCGCACGGCGGCCGGGTTGGGCGCTACGGTCTCGACATCCGAAGAACCTTGCGTCGATCGCGTGCGGCTCTCGGTGACAACGTTGTCATTTCCCTCCCAGGGTTGGTGACGACGCGCACGATCTCAGCGAAATACTAACCAGGGGAGCACATTTCATGCACAAGAGAGTCCTTCTGCGCGGACCCGCCGCCGCCCTCGTCGCGGGCGCGATGACCGTCGGCGCGATGAGCGGATCGGGCGCCGCCCCGGTCGGCAGCGAGCCCTACCGGCCGGCCATCCACTTCACGCCGGCCAAGAACTGGATGAACGACCCGAACGGCTTGGTCTACTACAAAGGGACCTACCACCTCTTTTTCCAGCACAACCCCTCCGGCGACCGATGGGGGAATATGAGCTGGGGCCATGCCACCTCGCGCGACCTGATGCACTGGACCGAACAGCCGCTCGCGATCCCGCAGACCTTCAACGACGCCGGGCAAAGTGTCGAGGACATCTTCAGTGGATCCGTCGTCGTCGACAAGACGAACTCCAGCGGCTTCGGCACCCGGCAGAACCCGCCGCTGGTGGCGATCTACACCAGTGCCTATACCGACAAGCACCCGACGCTCGCGGGCAAGCAGGCGCAGTCGCTGGCATACAGCTTGGACGCCGGGAAGACGTGGACCAAGTACGCCGGGAATCCCGTGGTCAATCGCGATTCCGCGAACTTCCGCGACCCCAAGGTCTTCCGCTACAACGGCCCCAAGGGCAACTACTGGGTGATGGTGGCGGTCGAGGCCACCGAGCACCGGGTGCTGCTCTACAAGTCCCGTGACCTGAAGAGCTGGACCTACCTGAGCGATTTCGGTCCGGCGAATGCCGTAGGCGGCCTCTGGGAATGCCCAGACCTCTTCCAGCTCGGAGTGCAGGGCACCTCGACGCGCAAGTGGGTCATGGTCGTCAACATCAATCCCGGCGCGGTCAACGGCGGGAGCGGCGGGCAGTACTTCGTCGGTGATTTCGACGGCGAGCGCTTCACCTCCGAGACCACCGTGACGGCGGATGCCCTACCGCCAGGCCGCTCGTTCGCCGACTTCAACGACGGCAGCTATGGCGACTGGACGGTTGAAAACGAGCCGGGCAACTGGAAGAACGGTCCGTGGGGCTCCGCGCCCGCGACTGGCACCCTCGATGGCCAGAACCCCGTGAGTGGGTTCATCGGCAATGGCCTGGTCAACGGCTTCCTGGACCACGACTGGCCGTTGGGGAAGATGACGTCTCCGGAATTCACGGTCGATTCGGCATACCTCAACTTCCTGGTCGGCGGCGGCAACCACCCGCACGTTCCGGGCGGGCAGTTGGCCAATGACCCGCCGGCGGGCACGCTGCTGTGGGACGGTTTCGAGTTCCCCGACGGCACCTCCCTTGCGGACACCGGCTGGTCCATGACCGGCGATTTCGCCACCGAGCCATGGCGCAATCCCTCGACCGCAGGCGGCGACTATTACATCGGTCGCAAGCGCATCAACAGTTGGGAGGGCGGGCCGCGCGGCGACGACAACCAGGGCACGATGACCTCACCCGCTTTCGAGGTCACCGGCGACCATCTGAGCATGCTCGTGGGAGGCGGCAAGCGCACCGACGGCAGTCTCGAGGTGCAATTGCTGGTCGACGGCGAGGTCGTTCGCCGACTGACCGGCCCGGAGGGTGGGTCCTTGAACTGGCAGTCCTGGGATGTGTCGGATCTGCGCGGGCGTCAGGCGCAGCTTCGGGTGTGGGACAAGACGGGCGGCGGTTGGGGGCATTTGACCCTCGACCATGTGGTCATGGGCGAGGTAGCCGCCACGCCGCGCTCCGATGAGACGGCGGTCAATCTCGTCGTCGACGGGGAAGTCGTCGCGAGCGCGACTGGCGCGAACAGCGAGTACCTCGACTGGCAGTCCTTCGATCTGCGGCCATTCGCCGGCAAGACCGCTCACCTTGAGATCGTCGACAACAACCGTTTCGGTTGGGGCCACATCCTGGCCGACGAGTTCCGGTTCGGCGACAGTCCGGCGCCCTCGCGTGCCGAGAGCTACGACTGGCTCGACTATGGCCGGGACTACTACGCCGCCGTCTCGTGGAATGACGTCCCCGCTGGAAAGCGGGTGATGATCGGCTGGATGAACAACTGGGACTACGCCAACGACATCCCGACCTCGCCGTGGCGCAGCGCCATGTCGCTGCCGCGCAATGTCTGGCTCGCCAAGACCCCAGCCGGGCCGCGCATCGTTTCTCGCGTCGTTCCGCAGGCCGGTGGCCTGGCCCTCTCCGGGCAGGCGTATGCCGCTGCGGCACAGTCTTTCTCGGGTCCCGTGGTGCTGCCGAAGCGGACCGGCCTGGCCCGCATCGATGCGGTCCTGCGCCCGGGCACCGCGAACAAGCTTGGGCTGACCGTGCACGCGTCGGCGGACGGTTCGGAGCGCACAGTGATCGGCTATGACGTGAGCACCGGACGGCTCTACGTCGACCGGACCAAGAGCGGCAAGGTCGACTTCAACGGCTCCTTCCCGTCGATCGATGATGCCCGGGTCGCGTTGGTCAACGGCAAGCTGACGCTGAGCATCTACCTCGATCGCTCGTCCGTGGAGGTCTTCGCCCAGGGCGGAAGGACCACGATCACCGATCAGGTCTTCCCGTCTGCTGACAGCGACCGGATCGGCATCTTCGCCGAGGGCGGCACGGCTCGCCTCGACTCCCTGACGATCACGCCGCTGGCGCCCTCGATGTTCGTGAGCGGGGGCTGACTGTAGGTTTCCCGCCCGATGCCGGAAACCCTTTGTTTGTGCCGGAAAGAATCTGACGCAAACAAAGGGTTTCTGGCATCGGGCGAAAAAACCTGGGACGGGTGTGACGTGACCAGGGCGGAGGCGTCAGTCGGTGCCGAACTCCATGGCGGCGGCGTCGAGGGCGTCGTCGGCGGAGGCGTCGACGGAGGTGTTCTCGGCGATCTGGGCGGCGCCGCCGGACTCCAGCCTGCCGACCAGCACCTGGTGGCCGCCGGAGAGCTGGCCCTGGGCGGCATACAACTCCAGCTTGGCGCGGGAGTCGGCGATATCGAGATTGCGCATCGTCAGCTGGCCGATCCGGTCCACCGGACCGAAAGCCGCGTCCTCGACTCGCTCCATCGACAGCTTGTCCGGGTGGTAGCTGAAGTTCTCGCCGCGGGTGTCGACGATCGTGTAGTCATCGCCGCGCCGCAGGCGCAGCGTGACCTGGCCGGTGATCGCGGAGGCGACCCACCGCTGCAGCGATTCGCGCAGCATCAGCGACTGCGGGTCGAGCCAGCGGCCCTCATACAGCAGCCGTCCGAGGCGGCGGCCCTCGGCGTGGTAGTTCGCGACGGTGTCCTCGTTGTGCACGGCATTCAGGAGCCGCTCGTATGCCGCGTGCAGCAGCGCCATCCCCGGCGCCTCATAGATTCCGCGCGACTTGGCCTCGATGATGCGGTTCTCGATCTGGTCGGACATGCCGAGCCCGTGGCGGCCGCCGATGGCGTTGGCCTCCATGACGAGGTCCACCGGCGACAGGTCGCGCCCATTGATCGCGACCGGCCGGCCCTGCATGAAGGTGATCGTCACATCCTCGGCGTCGATGACCACCGACGGATCCCAGTGCTTGACCCCCATGATCGGCTCCACTGTCTCCAGCGAAACATCAAGGTGCTCAAGGGTTTTGGCCTCATGCGTGGCGCCCCAGATATTGGCGTCCGTCGAGTAGGCCTTCTCCTGGCTGTCGCGATAAGGCAGCTTCCGCTCGGTCAGCCAGGCGCTCATTTCGTGGCGCCCGCCCAATTCGGAGACGAACTCAGCGTCCAGCCACGGCTTGTAGATCCGCAGCGCCGGGTTCGCCAGCAGCCCATAGCGGTAGAACCGCTCGATGTCATTGCCCTTGAAGGTCGACCCGTCGCCCCAAATAAAGACCTGGTCCTCGTGCATCGCGCGCACCAGCAGCGTGCCGGTCACCGCGCGCCCGATCGGTGTGGTGTTGAAGTAGGTCTTGCCGCCGCTGCGGATGTGGAAGGCGCCGCACGCGATCGCCGACAACCCCTCCTCCACCAGCGCGCTACGGCAGTCGACGAGCCGCGAGATCTCGGCGCCGTACTGCCCCGCGCGCCCCGGCACGGTGTCGATCTCCGGCTCGTCATATTGTCCGAGATCGGCGGTATAGGTGCACGGGATTGCGCCCTTCTCGCGCATCCAGGCCACTGCTACCGAGGTGTCGAGGCCGCCGGAGAAGGCGATGCCGACGCGCTCGCCCACGGGAAGTGAAGTCAGGACTTTGGACACGGCGCCCAGCCTAATGAGCCCCACGTATGCCGTGCGCCCACCGTCCGCCGCGGCCACGCTCGCCAGCCCGATCACCCGGCTAATCTCGCCGACATGACGAGACCGACGATCGTGGCCCACCGCGGGGCGAGTGGGTACCTGCCCGAGCACACGCTCGCGGCCTATGAACTCGGCCTTCGCCTCGGCGCCGACGCTTTCGAGATCGATGTCGTCCCGACCGCGGACGGGCACCTCGTCGCGCGCCACGAGAACGACCTAACCGGCTCGACGGATGTTGCCGCGCACCCCGAGCTCGCCGACCGGCGCACCATAAAGGTGATCGAGGGGGTCCGGCATATGGGCTGGTTCACCGAGGACTTCACCCTCGCCGAGATCGGCACGCTGCGCGCTCGCGAGCCGCTGCCCGCCCTGCGCTCAACCGAGCACGATGGACAGTATGCCGTCCCCGCGCTCCCCGAAATCCTCACTCTCCGAGCCCAATTGGCGCAGGAAATGGGTCGCCCAGTCGGTCTGAAGCTCGAGGTGAAGTCTCCGGTTCACTTCGCGGGCATTGGCCATGCTGTCGAGGACCTGCTGCTCCGGGACCTCGCGGCGGCGGGCATGCTCGGCCCGGCATCACCGGTCGAGATCATGACCTTCGACCTGCACCACCTGCGCCTGCTGCGTGAGCGTGGCGTCGAAAACGGCATGGTTTTCCTCGTCGAAGAAGACCCGTCGCGCCCCGTGCCCGGCGAGGCCGGCGCGACCTATGGCGACCTGACCACCCCTGCCGGTCTGGCCCGGGTCCGGGAGACCGCCCAGGCTCTGGGGCCCGGTCGCCACGCCCTCTTCACGGGTATGCCGGGCACCCCCCCTCGGCGAGCCACGGCCTCTCTTCGCGGACGCCAAAGCAGCGGGTCTGCGGCTCGACTGCTGGACCTTTCGCGCCGAAAACATCTTCCTACCAACGGATTTCACGCGCGGAGACGACCCGGCCGCGCTCGGCGACATGGCCGGTCTCGCGGCGGCATACGTCCGCGCCGGCCTCGACACCGTCATCACCGACCACCCCGACCGCGTGCTGGCGGATGGTGTTCGCCCGTAGCAAAGCCGCTGGCCGACGGATCTGTGATGCGGCAACCTTGACCGTCATGCGCATGCTCATACTCGGCGGCACGGCCTTCCTCGGGCGCGCGCTGGCGCGGCAGGCCGTGGCCCAGGGCATCGAGGTCACCGCTCTCGCGCGGGGCAGCGCTCCGGTCCCGGACGGGGTGCGATTTATCCGCGCTGACCGGGACCGCGACGATGCGCTCGTGCCGGTCGCTCACGAGCAGTGGGACGCAATCGTCGATCTGACGCGACAGCCCGGTCACGCACGTCGAGCCGTCACGGGTCTTCACGCGCGGCACCGGATTCTCATCTCGTCGGCCAATGTTTACGCCCGCTTTGATCAGCCCGAACAATCAGAGGACGCGGCGCTCCTGGCACCCCTTGACGCCGATGAGCTGCCGGACATGAGCCACTACGGCGAGGCGAAAGTCGCGTGCGAACAGGCCGTCTCGCTGGCCGCGCGCCGAGATGGATCGACGGCGACCATCATTCGGGCCGGGCTCATCGGTGGGTATGGCGATTGGTCCGGTCGCAGTGGCTACTATCCCTGGCGCTTTGCCCACCCCACCGGCCGAGACGTGCTCGTCCCACCGGACCTCGACTTTCCGGTGGCGCTCATCGATGTCGACGATCTGGTGGCGTGGGTGCTGCAGTGCGCCGAGCGGCGCGTCGATGGGGTCTTCAACGCCACGGGCGAGACGACCACGCTCGGCCATCTCCTCGACATCTGTAAGGGTGTCGCCGCCAGTCCAGCCCGACCGCGCCCGGTCGAAACGCACCACCTCGCCGCCGCGGGAATTGGTGCCTGGATGGGCACGCCATCGCTGCCGCTTTGGATCGATGACCCGGATTGGCGCTGGTTCGCAACGCTGGACACGCGGGCGGCTCGGGCGGCCGGCCTGCATACCCGGCCCCTCGCCGAGACGCTTCGCTCCGCGCTGGCCTACGAGCAGCAGCGCGAGGTCGCTCGCGCCACCGGACTCACCGAGGACGAAGAACACGCACTCCGCGCCCGCCTGACCGGTCACACCACCCTCACGTGAGTGGGACCAGGGTCATGACCCTGGTCCCACTCACGTGACGCCCGGCGTCGGGGTGACTTTAGGCGTCGCCGCCCGCATTGCCGGAGGCACCGGCGGTGACATCGAGCAGGCGGTACTTCTCGGCCGCCTGAGCCGGCACGGAGGCGTCGATCTCGCCCCGCGCCGCCAGCGCCTGCAGCGCCCGCACCGCCACCGACGGGCCGTCGATGTGGAAGTAGCGGCGCGCGGCAGCGCGGGTGTCGGAGAAGCCGAAGCCATCGGCGCCGAGCGAGTGGAAGTCGCCGGGCACCCATTGGGCGATCTGGTCCTGGACTGCACGCATGTAGTCGGACACCGCGATCACCGGGCCGGGCATGCCGCTGAGGCGCCGCGTGACATACGGATCCTCAACCTCGACCTCGGGGTGCAGGAAGCGCTTCTTATCGACCTCCAGCGCCTCACGCCGCAACTCGTTCCACGAGGTCACCGACCACACATCGGCGTTGACTCCCCAGTCGTCGCGCAGCAGTTGCTGGGCCTCCATCGCCCATGGCACACCGACGCCGGAGGCGAGCAGTTGCACCGACGGATTCGCCTCTCGCCCAGCGCGATCCGCGTCGGCGAGGCGGTACATGCCCTTGATGATGCCCTCAGCGTCGACATTCTCCGGCTCGGCCGGCTGCACCATCGGCTCGTTGTAAAGGGTCAGGTAGTAGATGACATTCTTGGCGTCGCCGTCGCCGGTCTCGGCATACATCTCCTCCAGGCCGCGCTGCATGATGTGCGCGATTTCGTACCCGAAGGCCGGGTCGTATGACCGGATGGCCGGGTTCGTCGAGGCCAGCAGGTGCGAGTGCCCGTCGGCGTGCTGCAGACCCTCGCCCGTCAGCGTCGTGCGACCGGCGGTGGCGCCCAACAAGAAGCCCCGGCTCATCTGGTCGGCGGCCGCCCAGATCGAGTCGGCGGTGCGCTGGAAGCCGAACATCGAATAGAAGATGTACATCGGCACCATGACCTGGCCGTGCGTCGCATAGGACGTGCCGGCGGCCGTGAAGGCCGCCATCGAGCCGGCCTCGTTGATGCCGGTGTGAATGATCTGGCCGGCCTCGGACTCCTTGTAGGCGAGCATGAGGTCGGCATCGACCGAGGTGTAGTGCTGCCCGTGCGGGTTGTAGATCTTGATGGTCGGGAAGAAGCTGTCCATCCCGAAGGTGCGGGCCTCATCGGGGATGATCGGCACGACGCGCTTGCCAAAGTCCTTCTCGCGCATCATGTCTTTCAGCAGTCGCACCCACGCCATGGTGGTCGCGATCTGCTGCTTGCCGGAGCCCTTCTTGACGGCGGCATAGGCCTCCGGCTTGGGCATCGGGAGGGGGTCGTATGTCGGTCGCCGGGCCGGGAGCCCTCCGCCGAGCTTGCCGCGCCGCTCCAGGGCATACTTCACGGCCTCGTCCTGCGGGCCCGGGTTGTAGTAGGGCGGCTCGTAGGGGTTGGCCTCGAGCACCTCATCGGAGATCGGGATGCGCAAGCTGTCGCGCAGGCCCTTGAGGTCATCGAGCGTGAGCTTCTTCATCTGGTGGGTCGCATTGCGGCCGGCGAAGTGGCTGCCCAGGCCATAGCCCTTGATGGTCTTGGCGAGAATGACTGTCGGCTGACCGGTGTGCTCAACGGCGGCCTTGTAGGCGGCATACACCTTGTGGAAGTCGTGGCCACCGCGCTTGAGCTTCCACCAGATGTCGTCATCGGACCAGCCATCCACGAGCTTGGCGGTGCGTGGGTCCCGCTCGAAGAAGAACTCCCGGACGTACTTGCCGTCATTGGCCCGGAAGGTTTGGTAGTCGCCGTCCGGCGTCTTGTTCATCAGGTTGACCAGCGCACTGTCGCGGTCGGCCGCGAGCAACGGATCCCAGCCGCGGCCCCACACGATCTTGATGACATTCCAGCCGGCCCCGCGGAAGAAGGCCTCCAGCTCCTGGATGATCTTGCCATTGCCACGGACGGGGCCATCGAGGCGCTGCAGGTTGCAGTTGATGACGAAAGTCAGGTTGTCGAGCTCGTCATTCGCCGCCGTCTGCAGCAGACCGCGCGACTCGACCTCGTCCATCTCGCCGTCGCCGAGGAAGGCCCACACGCGCTGCTGGCTGGTGTCCTTGATGCCGCGGTTGTGGAGGTACTTGTTGAACTGCGCCTGATAGATCGCGTTCATCGGGCCCAGGCCCATCGACACCGTCGGGAACTGCCAGAAATTCGGCATCAACCGCGGGTGCGGATAGGACGGCAGCGCCTCGACCTTGCCGTCGACGACATGGCTGTGCTCTTGGCGGAAGCCGTCGAGCTCGGTCTCGGTGAGGCGGCCTTCAAGGAAGGCACGGGCATACATGCCGGGGGAGGCGTGGCCCTGGAAGAAGATCTGGTCGCCGCCGCCGGGGTGGTCCGGGCCGCGCCAGAAGTGGTTGAAGCCCACTTCATACAAGGTCGCCGCGGAGGCATAGGTCGAGATGTGCCCGCCCACGCCGACGCCGGGGCGCTGGGCTCGGTGCACCAGCACCGCGGCGTTCCAGCGCAGGTACGCGCGGAAGCGCCGCTCGATCTCCTCATCGCCCGGGAACCACGGCTCCTTCTCGGCGGGGATCGTGTTGATGTAGTCGGTGGTGGTCAGCGACGGCACCCCGACATTCATCGCCCGCGCGCTCTCCAGCAGGCGCAACATGACATACCTCGCCCGGTCCCGCCCCGCCGAATCGACCAGCCCGGCCAGCGATTCGACCCATTCGCGAGTCTCTTCGGGGTCGATGTCCGGCAATCCGGTCGGGATTCCGTTGAGGATCGGGCCTACATCCTGCGTTGCGGCCACGAGGGCCCTCCTAAGGTCAGCGTCGGTCTTGGGCGTCAACCCCCATCCTCTACCGAACGTGGCCGCTATCACAATCGGGGCGCCCCGATTCGTCCGCAGGACGGAATCGCCGCAGCCGAGCAGGCAGACTGGCCCCGTGAGCGTCACTCTGTATGGCGAGAGCCCAGGCATCCTGTGGCAGCCCGTCAGCCCCCGGCTGGCCGTCGCGCGGCGAGTCGGCACGCTCGCCGGCGCCGTGCCGACGCTGGCTGCCGCCGCGGTCGTCGCCGTGCTGTGGACGCGGTGGGCGTGGATCGCCTTCGGCCTGCTGGCGCTCGGCCTGGTGATCGAGCTGGCAATCATTGGCCGGCAGGTCAGCGCCATTTCGTATGCGGAGTTGCCGGACGAGATCATCATCCGCCGGGGCCGGTTGATGCGCCGCCTCGACAGCATCCCGTACGGCCGGCTGCAGTATGCGGACATGCAATCCGGGCCGATGGAGCGCCGGCTCGGCCTGGCGAGCGTCACGATTCATACGGCAAATCCCGCGACCAGCGGCAACGTCCCCGGCCTGCCGCTGGCGGAGGCCGAGGCGCTGCGGGAGCGCCTGACCGCCCGCGGCGAGGCGCAGCGGGCTGGCCTGTGAGCCTGACCGGCCCCGACGGGCCGCCGCCCGCCGTCGGCGATCAGCCGACCGGCGCCCAGCCCGCCGTCGGCCAGCCGACCGGCGCCCAGCCCGCCGTCGGCCAGCCGACCGGCGCCCAGCCCGTGGATCAGCAGCCCGGCGACCAGCAACGGGAGTGGCAGCGCTTCCACCCGCTGACGCCCCTGCTGCGCGGTGGCGTCGTGGCGCTCGGCGTCCTCGGGTATGTCATTTCCGGACAGCTCAACCGCATCTTCGGCGCCGACCCGGACGATCCGACTCAGGGCCACTGGGGGATCGCGGCCGTCGTGCTCGCGGTCGTCGTGCTCGGGGTCATCGGCTTCAGCGCGATCGCCTGGCGGGCGGCGTCATACCGCCTCGGCACGACCACCGTCGAGTTGCGCACCGGCGTGGTCGCCAAGCAGCACCGGCAGGTCCGCTATGACCGCATCCAGGCGGTGGACATCAGTCGTCCGCTGCTCGCGCAACTCTTCGGGCTCTCCTCGGTGCGGGTCGAGGCGGCCGGTGGCAGCGACTCCAATATCGAGCTCGCCTACTTGCCCAAAGGCGAGGCCGACGCCCTGCGCGCCGATCTGACGCGACGAGCCGGCCAGGCTCCGTCGCCCACTGAAAACGGCACGCAGGACACCGAGGAGGCGCCGGCCACGCCGGAGCGGTTGATCGCCGCCATACCGGCCGGTCGGGTCTGGCTGGCCACCGCGATGAGCTTCAACAGCGCCGTGCTCATCTTGACCATCCCGCTGCTTCTCGGCGCCCTGGTCACCGGCAATCTCGGCCTGGTGCCGGTTGTTGGGCCGATCGCGCTCGGTTCGGCCGGCGCCCAGTTCGGCCGGTTGTCGTCGTGGATGAACTTCCGCGTCGAGGCCGGTTCGCAGGCGATTCGCGTCCGCCACGGCCTCACCGAGCAGCGCACCTCCACCATTCCGCTGCACCGGATTCAGGCAGTCGAGATCAGCCAGCCGGCCCTGTGGCGCGCCCTCGAATGGTGGCGGATCCGGGTCAATGTCGCCGGGGTCCACGGCGAGCCGGGTAAGCAGGAGGACGCGCTGATCCCGGTCGGCACCCGCGAGGAGGTGCTGACGATCCTGGCCGCGATGGGTCCGCGGTGGTCCCTCCCGGAAGTCGTGGAAGGCCTGGATGCCCCGGGGCCCTCGCCGTCCTTCGTCGGCGTGCCGCCTGCCGCGCGCTGGCTGGATCCGTTGTCCTGGAAGCGCATTGGGTATGCCGAGACCCCCACGGCCCTGCTCTCGCGCGGCGGGTGGCTGGGCCGGAATGTCACCCTGGTGCCCTACGCGCGTATGCAGTCGCTGGTGCTGGAACAGGGCCCGATCGAGCGCCGGCTCGGGCTCGCCGGGGTGCGTCCGATTTCCACCCATGGCAGCGTGCGGCCAGTGGTGCGCCACCTCTCACTCGCCAGCGCCAATACCCTGCTGGTGGCCACCGCGGATCGCGCGCGGGCCGCCCGCCGCGCCGAAGCAGACCCGACCCTCGTCGTGGAGCCCACAGAACCGACGTCTCCGCAAACACCCACGGCAGAGCAGCCCGCGCTACCGTTCAGGGACCACGGTGTCGACCTGTCGGCGCCAACATCTGGTCAGCAGGATGGAGAGACGGCGTGAACACCCCCGCCGCGTCTGGGCCCCCCGGCCTGGGCAAGCTCGGTTTCGCCGAGGGGCAGATCGTCCAAGAACTCGGCTACGACGATGACGTGAGCAATGACTTCCGCTTCAGCGTCGAGGATCTGATCGGCAGCGAGCTGGAGTATGACGACTACACCGGAGTCACCGATGCCGTCCTGCTGTGGTGGCGCGAGGACGACGGCGATCTCGTTGACGCCCTCGTCGATGCGCTGACCAACCTGAGCGAGGGCGCGAGCGTCATACTCCTGACCCCCAAGGCCGGCCGGCCCGGCGAGGTCGATGCCGCGGAGATCCAGGAGAGCGCGACGACGGCCGGGCTGCATACGACCGCCACGGCCGGTATTGGCGCGGACTGGACCGCGACCCGGCTGCTGGCGCCCAAGGGCGCCCGGCGCTGACCGCCGCGGGCGCGGTCATACTGAGAGGTATGAACGCGTCCACCCCGATCGAGATCGGCTCTAGGGCCCCTGACTTCTCGCTGGTCACCCAAAACGGCGACCGGCGTGGCCTCGCGGAGCATCTGGGGGTCAAGAATGTGCTGCTGGTGTTCTATCCGTTCGCGTTCTCGGGGATCTGCACTGGCGAATTGAGCGAGATCCGCGACCATCTCGAGGACTTCGAGTCCGAGGACGTGCAGGTGTATGCCGTCTCCTGCGACCCGATGTTCGCCCTGCGCGGGTGGGCCGACCAGGAAGGCTATTTCTTCCCGCTGCTGTCCGACTTCTGGCCGCACGGCGAGGTCGCCCGGGCCTATGGAGTCTTCGATGAGGAGCGGGGTATGTCGATCCGCGGCACCTTCCTCATCGACACCGAGGGCATCGTGCGCTGGACCTTGGCCCACGGCGCGGGGCAGGGCCGCGACTTCGACGGCTACCGTGCCGCGCTCGCGGACCTCACGGGCGTCTCCGCTCGGTGAGCCGCAGGCACCGGCGCCGGCCTGGCACAATGGCCGTCGCGATTGCCGCCGCCCCGGCGATCGGGGGCCTGTAGCTCAGTTGGTAGAGCGCCACGTTTACACCGTGGATGTCGTCGGTTCGAGCCCGGCCGGGCCCACGTGCACGACGATCCCACGCTCGCCGATGTCGTCGCGATCCTCGCCGAGCGATTCCCGCCCGACACGGCGCAGTCGTGGGACCAGGTCGGCCTAGTCACCGGGGATCCGGCGCAGCCGGTGCGGCACATCCACCTGGCCCTCGACCCGACGCTCGCGGTGATCGAGGAGGCTCGGGCGGTGGGAGCCGATCTGCTGGTGACTCACCACCCGTTGCTGATGCGAGGCGTGCACTCGGTGGCAACGACCTCGGCCAAGGGAGCCAGCGTCACGGCCCTCGTCGTCGCCGATATCGCCTTGTATGTCGCCCACACCAATGCCGATATCGCCGAGCGCGGCGTGAGCGAGGCCCTGGGCCGGGCCTGCGGCTTGAGCGAGATGGAGCCGCTGGTCCTGGAGGAGGGGCGGGCGATGGGCCGCGTGGGGGAGTTGCCCGAGCCAATGACATTGGGGGAGTTCGCGACGCGGGTGGCGAACGGCATACCTCAGGCGCCAGTGGGGCTGCGCGTCAGCGGTGACGCGGACGCCATGGTGCGGCGGATCGCGGTCGCCGGAGGAGCGGGTGATGGCTTCTTTGCGGCGGCGCGGACGCAGGAAGCGGACGTCTATGTGACCGCCGACCTGCGCCATCACCCGGCGTTGGAAGCGCGCGAAGAGTCCCGGGGCGGGCCGCCATACCTCATCGACGCCGGGCACTGGGCGAGTGAGGCCTGCTGGCTGCCGCTGCTGGCCGACGATCTGCGGGCGGCGCTGCCGGGCGTCGACCTCACGGTGAGCTCAATCGTCACCGATCCGTGGACCTTCGTGCTCCCCGGCAAGGAGTGCGCTCGAGCGCACCGGCTTTAGGGTGGGGTTTGTGAAAGCCGACCCTCGCGATCAGCAGCGCCTGCTCGACCTGCAGGCCATCGACACGCGCGCCGCGCAACTCGATCGGGCCCGTGCCAAGTTGCCGGTCCTGGCACGCCTCGAAGACCTGGCACGCACCCGGATGCTCGCCAATGACGATGTCGTCTCGGCGCAGACCGAACACGGTGACCTCGAGCGCGAGGTGACCAAGGCCGAGGCCGATGTGCAACTCGTGCGCGACCGGGCCGCCCGCGATCAGGCGCACCTGGACTCCGGCCGCGGCACCGCCAAGGAATTGACGGCCCTGCAACACGAGATGGCCTCCCTCGCGCGTCGGCAAAGCGAGCTCGAAGAGATCGAACTTGATGTCATGGAACGCGCGGAGGCAGCCGAGATGGAACTCGCCCGTGCCCGGACCCAGCTGGCGCAGGTAGATGCCCAGATCAGCGAAGCGCGTGCCGAACGCGATGAGCAGCAGGCCGATCTTGGGGCGCAACTGGCCGAGGCGCTGGCCCCGAGAGACGCCCTTGTCGCCGAGCTTCCAGAGGATCTGGTTGCCCTGTACGAGAAGCTCCGCGCCAGCCACGGCGGGCTCGGGGCGGCCATGCTGCACGCGCGGCGCTGCCTCGGCTGCCAGCTCGAACTCAATGCGGCCGACATGACGCGCATCCGCGACGCCGCCGCCGATGAGGTGCTGCGCTGCGAGGAGTGCAGTCGCATCCTCGTGCGGACCGCCGAGTCCGGTCTCTGAGGGCGTATGCCGCGCGCCCTGCGCATCGAGGCCGACGGCGGATCCCGGGGCAACCCCGGAGTGGCCGGTTATGGGGCGGTCGTCCTCGACGAATCCGGAGCAGTCTTGGCCGAGCGAGCCGCGCCGCTGGGGCAGGCGTCGAACAATGTGGCCGAGTATTCCGGCCTGATCGCCGGTTTGGAGGCGGCGCGAGCCATCGATCCCGGCGCTCGGATCAGCGTCGCGATGGACTCCAAGCTCGTTGTCGAACAAATGGCGGGCCGCTGGAAGATCAAACACGAGGACATGCGCCGGCTGGCTTTGCAGGCCAAGGACCTTGTGAAAGCGATTGTCGCGCAAGGCGGTTCGGTCGCCTTCGAGTGGATTCCCCGCGAGCGCAACAAGAAGGCCGACAAGCTGTCCAATGACGGAATGGACGGATTGACGATCGAGCGCGACCCCTGGCGTGGGGCGGAAACGGGGAGCGAGCCCGCCCCGCCCGAAGCGCCCGAGCCGGCGCTCGCCGAAGTCAGCGAACCGGGGGCCGAGGCTGAAGCCGGGGGCCCTGCGGCCGGGGACCCAGCACTTGAGGACCGGGCACCAGCGGATGCATCCCGAAGGGCGTCGTCCTCGACGGCCTCCCGGGGGCGGGGGGAGCCGACACGGATTGTGCTGGTTCGTCATGGCGCCACGGAGTTCACCGAACAGTTCCGGCTCGACGGGCGCGGCGGCGCCGATCCATCGCTCTCCGCGCTCGGACGCGGCCAGGCCGAGCGGGCCGCAGAGCTCGTGGGTGCCCTTCTCGCCGGCGCACCAGCCAACCTGACGACCTCCACCTTGGCCCGAGCCGTGGAGACGGGGGCCGTCATCGCCGCCCGGCTAGGGCTCACACCGGCAACCGATCCGGCATGGGATGAGCAGAATTTCGGCGACTGGGATGGCGTCGCCATGCCCGAGCTGCTGCGCACCGATCCCGAGGCGGTCGACTCCCTTCGCAGCGACCCGGCCTACCGCCGGCCCGGCGGGGAGAGCCACGAGGAGTTGACGCAGCGGGTGCGGTCCGCATACTCCCGGCTCGTGGCGGGTGGCGGAACCCATGTCGTCGTCTGCCACCGCAAGCCGATCCTCGTCGTCTTGGCCGAGGTGCTCGGACTCGATATGACGCTCGTCTGGCGGCTCGCGGCCGCACCGGGCTCGCTGACCGGAATCGAGGCGTGGCCCGACGGCGCGGCAACCATCGCCTTCACCAATCGCAACTGAAAATGGGGGCTCAGGGCACTCCGGCCCTGGTCGGACGCGGGGAGGAGGTCGTATGTCGCCCGCGCCTGCCCCGCGGCATAGCCCCCTCCCGTTGCTGCCCCGCGAAAGCGTCCGCACGCTGGCGAACCTCGTCACCGTGGTCCGAACGATTCTCGGGATCGGCTTCGGCGTCATCGCGCTGGCGCAGCATTCCCTCGGCTGGCTCGTCGCGGCCTATCTGACCTATTGGGCCGGCGACATTCTGGATGGAATCGTGGCCCGTCGCCGCGGCGAGGAAACAATCATCGGCGCGGTCTTCGATGTCGTCTGTGACCGCGCCTGCACGACCGTCGCGGCGGCCGCGTTCGTCGCGATCGAGCCCTCGGTGGCGCCGGCGATCGGGGTCTTCCTCGTGCAGTTCTGCATGCTCGACACCCTGCTAACGCTGGCCTTCCTTTATGCGCCGGGAGTCATCAGCCCGAACTACTTCTATCGCGTCGACGGCCCGACCTATCGCTGGAACTGGTCGCCCGCCGCCAAGGCCGCGAACACCAGCTTCGTGGTCTTGCTGTGTCTCGCCGGCCTGCTCTGGTCCTCGGCCTTCATCCTCGTCGCGACAGGCTGGGCGCTGCTGATGATGGTCCTGAAGGTCGTCTCCGTACGCCGGGTGCTGGCCATCCTCGACGGGTCGCTGGCGCCCGCGCCGCGTCCCGTGGACGCCCGACCAAGCCCGCTGTTCGGGTGACGCCGATCGAGGCCTCGGTCGCCGGGATCGAATTGACGGCGGCCAATGTGTTGCCGGTTGCGCTGGCCTACGGTTTCGGATCGGCGTGGATCCCCATCCTCAATGCCGAGGTCTTTGTCGCCGCCCTGGTCGCGGTGATGCCCCATGCGTGGTGGTGGCCAGTCATCGTCCTCGCCTTCGGGCAGACCCTCGGCAAGTGCGCGATGTTCCTGGCCGCCCGGCGCGGGGCAACCTGGTTGACCTCGCGCGAGCGGCCCCGCAAGGAGCGGGCGGCTGCCGGACCGTGGCGCACCCGCGTGGCCGTGTGGAGCCGGATGATGCTGGAGTTGCTTGATCGTCGGGTGCAGGGATTCCTCGTCGTCTTGCTCGCTGCGAGCGTGGGAATTCCGCCGCTGGCGATCGTCGCCGTGGTCGCGGGCACGCGTCGGCTGCCCTTGCCGGTCTTCTTCGCCGCCTGCCTGCTGGGCCGGGTCGCTCGATTCCTGGTGTTGGCCTGGCCGATTGCCCACGCCTTGTCCTGACCGTCGTTCTGCGGCGGGCCGAATCGTTGCAGAACATTGTTAGGAGGGTTGGGCTACGCGCGGGTAGTCTGGCCCGGGTCCATCCGGGGTGAACCGCAGTGGGGCACATTCCGCATCGCCAGCCCGGATCCGAACAAGACGCTTGTTGGGGCGGTCGGCTTCGGGGCGCTGACGACGCTCGCCAATGGGGGGGCAATTCCTCACCAAGGCGCCGGACTACGCCAATCCCAGCGAAAGCGATTTCGCTGTTGTGCACTCTGAGCAGCGCATCGAGATCGTTACCGACACCTCCGAGGAAGCCGATGCCCTGATGGGCGCCGCGAGCCTCGAGGAGTTCACCAAGTCGGCATCCGCGATCATCACCACCGAGCGGGCTGTGATCGCCCACAACCAGGCCGATCCGAAGAACCCCTTCGTCGCCATTCCTTCCTCGATGGCGCGGCGAGCGTCCCGATCGTCGTGACCCCCAAGGACCCCAACAACGCCGACGCCAAGGCCTTCGCCGACCATTTCGCCACGCCAGCCGCCGCAGCAGCCTTGCGTCAGGCCGGTTTCCGCGGCGTCATGGGCGAGCTTCCGAGCGTCGGCACCTCCGCCCTCGCCAAGACGTCCACCGGTCCGTTTCCCTTCACCGCCGAGATGCTCGCGGACGTGCGCCAGGCCTGGTCCTTGATGCACGCGCGCAGTTCCACGCTCGCGGTCATCGACCTGTCCGGGTCGATGCGCAATGCCTTCGACCCCTCGCGTTCCTGGGGCGGACCATCCCGATCGCCCAAGGGAGCCACCGGCTTGCCCCGCCCGCACTCACCCGAGTCCGCCACCTCGTTGACGCTCGCGCAGTTACAGGCGTTCGTTCAAAAGACCTTCGACAAGAACCGCCCGGTCGCCATCAACTTCTTCCTCATCGACCCGGGTGTCCACCTCGAGCCGCTGCAACGGATCGCCGAGTTGACCGGCGGCACCGCGGCCCATGTGACCCAGATGTCGCAGGTCCCCGACGCCTTCGCGCAAGCACTCTTCAGCGCGCCGAAGTAGTCCACGCCCCCCAACGGTGAGAGGGCGGGAGCCGACCGGCTCCCGCCCCCTCACGTGTTTCCGGGTGGGTCAGGGCTGGACGAAAACCGCCACAGTCCGGGCCGGGACGTATGCCGTCCCGCTCGCCGCCGTCCACGTCGCGTCCTTGGCCACCGAGTCCGCGCCATTGGCCTGGACCGGCGACAGGGTCAAGCTCGCCCCGGCCAGGCCGGGCACGGCTTGGCTCACCGGTTCCGGCGTGGCATTGAAGACGACGACGAGTCCCTTCAGCGCCGGGTCGAGATCGGCGCCCACGGTGTCGTCGATCCGCATGACGATCACGCCCGGAGTCGCCTGATCGGTCCCGCTGAGCGGGAAGCTGACCTTCGCCTTAATCGCGCCGGTGGTGCCAAGGCGGAACAGGCGCGTGGAATTGCGCAGTCGCAGCAGGTCCTGGGCGGCGGCTGTGGCCGCCGCGACATCGGACGCCGCTGGCTTCAGCGCCGCATTGGCCAGCAGCGGCCGCATATACGCCCACTTCGCCTCGTTATCGCCCTTGAGCGGCAGACCGTGACCAAAGCCATTGTCGGTGCCGGTCCAGTCGAGTCGGTTGAACCAGTCGCCGCTGTCATAGGAGTTGCGGTCCAAGGACTTGCTGCGCAGCAGATCCGCGCCGGCATGCCAGAAGGAGGGCGTCTGGGACAGTGCCGTGGTGGCGAGGGAGAGCGTGTTCATGCGCACTCGGTCCGCCATCGAGGTCGCCACTGGCAACTTGAAGGTCAAGCTGTCGAAGAGCGTCTCGTTGTCGTGCGCGTCGACATAGGTGATCACCTCGTCGGGGGCGCTGGCATAGCCGGCGGGGGAGCCGTTGTAGTCGACCTCCTTGCCGGTGACGACCTGGCCCGAGGAGTTCAGCCGGAAGCTGAAGTCCTTGAGATTGCCGGCCAGGCCGAGTTGGACGAGGTCGGTGTCATGCCGCAGCGAGGCCTCCGCGCCACTGTTGATGGCCGCGCCATTGCCGTCGGTGAACTCTCCGCTACCGAAGCCCTGCTTGCGGGGGTCCTCATCGAATGGCCCACCGCCGCGGACGGCATCGCGCAAGCGGTCACTGAAGGTGCCGATATGCGTGCCACCGAGCTGGCCTTGGGTGGCCTGCGTGAAGAGGGCGTTGTCGGCGACCTCGCCGAAGTTCCAGCCCTCCCCATAGAGGTAGACCTTGGTTCCGTCGATACCGCTATTGGCGGGGGTTAGCTTGTTCAGTGCCGCGCGGATCGCGAGCATATTCGCGCGGCTGTGATGACCCATGAGGTCGAACCGGAAGCCGTCGATCTTGTAGTCGCGGGCCCACATGACGACGGCGTCGACCATGATCTTCTGCGCCATCTTGTGCTCGGTCGCGATGTTCTGGCAGCAGGTGGAGGTGTAGACATTGCCGCGCGCGTCGAGCCGCTGGTAATAGTCCGGCACGACCTTGTCGAGCACGCTGGTCGGGGCCAGCCCCGAGGCCGGCGTGTGGTTGAAGACCTGGTCGAGCACCACGCGCAGCTTGGCCTTGTGCAAGGCACCGACCATCGTCCGGAACTCCGCCACGCGCTTTCCGCCATCCGCGGCGGCGGCCGTGGACGCATAACTGCCTTCGGGCGCGAGCCAGTGGAAGGGGTCGTAGCCCCAGTTGAAGGCGTCAGTGCCGCGGATCGCGTCGATGCACGCCTGCTGCTGCTCGCTATCTGGGGGATAGCTGGCCAGATCGCACTGCGGGGTGGACTGCTTGGCCGGGTCCTCCTCGATCGAAGCGATATCGAAGGTCGGCAGCAGGTGGATGGTGTTCAGGCCCGCGGCGGCAAGAGTCTTGAGGTGCTGCATACCCCGGCCGTCGGTGTTGAAGGCGAGATAGGAGCCGCGCACCTCGGCCGGCACGCTGGTGTCGCTGATCGAGAAGTCGCGGACATGCAACTCATAGATCGTGGTGTCGACATTGCGCGCGACCTTCGGCTGTGGCGTTGCCGACCAGATCGACGGTCGGTAGGCGCCGTCCTTGAGGTTGACCGCCACCGATCGCGTGGAGTTCAGGGTCAACGCCACCGAATATGGATCGGTGACCTGGAGCGTCTCGATCTTGCCGGTGGAGCGGACATACACGACGACCTCGTAGAGGTAGCGGGCGTTCTTGACCCCCGCTGTCACCGACCACGAGCCGTCCGCGGCCCGGACCATCGCGGTTCGCTTGGCGCTGGTCAGTGGAGCATCGCCCGGTGCCGTTGGCGACCAGGTCAGCAGCGTGACCTTCCTGGCCGTGGGCGCCCAGACCCGGTAGGTCGGGGAGGACCCGGAGAAGGTCGCGCCATAAGTGCGCGAGCCGGCGGAACCGGCATACAGCGCGTCGAGGACGTAGGCCGTTTGCACCCCCGTCGCATCGAGCAGTGCGCCGGAATTGGAGTAGACCGCGACCGCCACTTGGCCGCGCAGGATGCTGCCGGCCTTCGCCGCTGTCGTCGAGCCGAGCCGCAGGGCGAGATAACCCTTCAGTTCAGGTCGAGAAGCAGTGACCGAGGCGGGCAGGCCCTTCGGGTCGTATGCCAGGCCGGCCGAGGTCGAGCCGGGTAGGTCTTCCGCGTCGATTGTCATCCCGGCGTTGGCTGCCCAATGCAGACGCCACTTCAGAAGGGCCGGGTTGGCGTCCGCGGGAATGCCGTCGGCCGGCCAGGCCAGCAGGCCCGGCTGGACCCAGAACGCCTTAGCCGCCTTCAGGTCGGGCGCGGCGCCGCTGCTGGAGGTGCTCACGCGGATCTCGTGGGTCGCGAGGACATAACTGATGGTTACCACAACGCCGTCCTTGGTCACCGCGAGCGGGATGTTCGCGCCGCCCGGCGCGCCGCCGGCACCATAGTTCTCGTCCCAGGACAGGCCGTGGGCGATCTTGAACTCATAGTTTCCGGCCGGGATGGCGTCGGAGGACCAGGTGTAGGTGCCATCGCCATCAGGATCCTGCAGCCACGGGTTCATGCAGTCCGGAGCCCAATCGCCGGGGCACCCGAGTTCGGACTGGAACGAGCCGGGCGCCGTGATGATCGGGCCCTGGGCATCCGAGGTCACCCAATGGGTGGCTTGGTCGTAATAGAACGTGACCGGGGCCCCCGTGGTCGTCAGCGGGATATTCGGGCCATTGGACACGCCGCCCAGGCCGTAGTTGACATCCCAGTTCTTGTTCAGCGCCGCCTTGTACTCGTAGTCACCCACCGGCAGGGTGTACGTGCCCTTCCAGATCGAGTCCTTGGCGTCCAGGCTGAGTTGCGCCTGCGGGCAGTCCGGCTGCCAGTCGCCCGGGCACGCCATCTCAGAGTTGAGCGAGCCGGCCACGGAGACGAAATCGGGCTGGCTGACCGGCGCGAGAGCGGCGGCCACAGCGTGACCCGCGCGGGCGCGAGTGGTGGCGCGGGCGTTCGTCATACTCACCGGATTGGCGCTGGCCCGCCCGAGGGCGCTGCTGTCGGCCGGTGCCTTGGCGCGGGCTGCGCTGGAGCCGTCGACCATGGCATAGGACGAGGACGCGCTGTAGTTGCCGCTGGAGTCTTTGACGATGGCGCGGTATTCGATCAGCGTCCCGTTCACCAGGCCGGAGACATCGTGGAAGACGGAATATGGTGCGCTGTCGTCGGTCCCGATGGTCTGCCAGGCGGTGGTGCCGACCGGCCGGAAGGCGAAGGTGGTCTGGGCGAAGGTCTCGCGCGTGGTTGCCGCGGCGATCTCAGCGCGCCCCTTGACGGTCCCGCCAGCGGTCGGGGAGGTGACATAGACCGGCGGCGCGGACGTGGTGGCGGCGACCTTGGCGCCCGCCTTGAAGACGCGCACCGACAGGGCCGGCACGGTCACCGAGACGCGGGTCCCGGGGCCAGAGGTCACCCCCGAGCCGCCGCCATAAATGGGGGAGTACCGCACACCCTTGGTGTAGGTATTGAAGCTCGCGGACTTGGCGCTCGTGGCGTTATTGGCTACGACGAGGTACTCGATCCCGCTCGCGCGATCAACCCGCGAGAAGGCGTAGATTCCGGCCGCGTTGCTGGCATACCGGTGGATCTGGGCGCCATCGGCGAGCGCGGGATGGGCCTTTCGCAGCGCGGCCAGGCGCTTGATGTGCAGGTAGAGCGGTGCGGTCGTGGAGTAGCGGTTGAGCGAGCCGGAGGGGCCGGTGAGGTTCGGCTCCGCGGCATACTGCGCCACCTTCGTGGCGAAGAGGTCTTGGCGGGCGTCCTTGTCGCCGCCGGCGCCGATGAAGCCCTGCTCATCGCCGTAGTAGGTGACCGGCTGCCCGCGGGTGAGGTACATCAGCGAGTCCGCGAGCTTGACCCGCGCCAGCCGCTCAGCACCGCTGAAGCCCTTGTCGGAGATGAACTTTCCGACCCGGCCCATGTCGTGATTGCCCAGGAAGGTCGGCAGCGAGTAGACGTTGGAGTCGGTGTCGGTGTACCAGTCGTCGGTGGCGAAGAAATCGCGGAGCGCGGTGGTCTCGGCGCCGCCCGCGAAGTTGACGGCATTGGACTGGAAGGCGAAGTCCAGGGTCGCTGGCAGCTTGCCGCTCGTGGTGTATTGCGACATGAACTTGGCGTTGGCCTCGAAGACCTCGCCGAACATGAAGAAGTTGGGCTTGCCGACGGCCTTCGCGTGCGCGAGCACGGTCGGAGCGAACTGCTGCCAGAACTCCATATTGACGTGCTTGACCGTGTCGATCCGGAAGCCGTCGATGCCGAGATCGACCCAGGCGTTGTAGATCGCGCCCATGCCCTCGACGACCTTGGGCTGCTCCGTGAACAGATCATCGAGACCGAAGAAATCGCCATACTCGCTGGACTCCCCGCTGAAGGTCGAGTTGCCCCGGTTGTGGTAGACCGTCGGGTCGTTCAGCCACGCCGGCACCTTGACGCTCGCGTCGGACGGGGTGCGGTAGGTCGGGGTGTAGGGGAAGGAGACCTGCGGGTCCAGGGTGGGGAAGCTGTCGCCGCCGGCGTATGCCGTGTCATCGAAGACCTGCCCGCTCGCGTCCTTGTAGGGGGCGGTGGCCTTGCTTATGTAGGAGTAATCGCTGGCATTGGCGTAGTCGAGGATGTCGGCCGTGTGGTTGGTGATGATGTCGAAATAGACCTTCATCCCCTTGGCGTGTGCGGCGCTGATCAGGGACTTCATCTCGGCATTGGTGCCCAGGTGCGGGTCGATCTGGGTGAAATCGGTGACCCAATAGCCGTGGTAGCCGGCGCTGACATCGCTGCCGCTGCCTTGGACCGGGCGGTTCTTGAAGCTGGGGGTGAGCCAAATCGCCGTGGTGCCGAGGCCCTTGATGTAGTCCAGCTTGTTCTGGATGCCCTTGAGGTCACCCCCGTGGAAGAAGCCCCTGTCGGTCGGGTCGAAGCCGGTGACCAAGCGGTCCCCGCTCAGGCCGCCGCGGTCATTTGCGGTGCTGCCATTGGCGAAGCGGTCCGCCATGACGAAATAGAAGCGCTCGCGGGTTGGGCCATGGCGCAGCGAGTCGCCGGCAATTGCCTTGTCGGCGGCGGTCACGCCGCCGGCGAGGGTCATCGGCTTCAAGGCGATCTTGTGGGTGGCATCGTCATAGCTGAACTTCACGCTCGCCGGGCCCTGCAGGGTCAGCGCGAAGTTGCCCCCGCCGGCCGGGCCATAACTTTCGTCCCAGGAGTGGTCGATCGCGACCTTCCACTCATAGCTGCCCGCCGGCACCTCGAAGACCCGCTCGTATGTCGTGGTCCCCGCCACCGGCGTCAGATCCGTCGCCGGGCAGTCGGGTGTCCAGTCGTTGCACGCCGAGAGTTCGCTCTGCAGGTTGCCGACCAGGGTGGCCGTGCGGGTCGCCGCTGCCGCGGGATTCATGGCAATTCCGGCGGTGCCCGTTGCGGTGAGCGCAGCGGTCAGGACAGCGATGAGGGTGCGTCGAATCTGCACGTCGGCTCCTTCGGCGAGGCAGGGGATCGCCGCAACCATATAACCGGGCACCGACAGCCGCGACCCGACGCGACCGACCACGCCCCGCTCTCACCCTTTCGGGCGGGACGGCATACCCCCTGCGCGGGCACGACTGCTCGTCCAGCACACGGAAAGCCCGAGAGCGGACGAACCGTGCTGGCTAATGTGGCGCGCATGGCCTCTGATCAGGAGCGGCGCCTGCGCCGTGACACCCTCGCCGTTCGTGCCGGGCTGCGCCGCAGCCAGTTCGAGGAGACGGCCGAGGCGATGTTCCTGACCTCGGGATATGTCTATCCCAACGCGGCCGAGGCGGAGGCGACCTTCAAGGAAGAGGTCGAGCGCTACTCCTACAGCCGCTACCACAACCCCACCGTCTCGATGTTCGAAGATCGCCTCGCGGCCCTGGAGGGGGCCGAGCGCTGCTATGCCACGCCGACCGGCATGTCCGCAGTTTTCGCGGTGCTCGGTGGGCTGTGCGCCGCCGGCGACCGGATCGTGGCCAGCAAGGCGCTCTTCGGGACGTGCTACACCATTTGCGCCGATGTTCTCCCGCGCTGGGGTGTCGAGGCTGTCTTCGTCGACGGCACCAATCTCGACGAATGGCGCGAGGCGCTCTCGGTGCCCACCAAAGCGGTCTTCTTCGAGACGCCGAGCAATCCGATGCTGACTCTGGTCGACATCGCGGCGGTCTCCGAACTGGCGCATGCGGCGGGCGCAACCGTGGTGGTGGACAACGTCTTTGGGACACCGCTGTTCTCCGCGCCGCTCGCGCATGGCGCTGATGTCGTCGTCTATTCCTCGACGAAGCACATCGATGGTCAAGGGCGAATCCTCGGCGGCGCAGTGCTGGGGCGCGAGTCGTTGTTGCGCGAGGTGGTGCGGCCGATGATCCGCAATCTCGGCCTGACCTTGTCGGCCTTCAACGCCTGGGTGCTCGTGAAATCGCTGGAGACCATGGACCTGCGTCTGCGAGCGCAGGCCGCGAACGCGCTGCAGGTAGCGCAGTGGCTGGAGAGCCGGCCGGACGTGGTGTCGGTCTGTTATCCCGGCCTGGACTCCCACCCCCAGGCCGAGCTCGCCCGCCGGCAAATGACGGGCTTCGGGACGGTGGTGACCTTCACCGTGGACGCCGACAAGGAGGGCGCTTTCCGGGTCCTTGATGCGCTCCAGATCATCGACATCTCCAACAACCTCGGCGACACCAAGTCGCTGATCACGCACCCGGCCACGACGACACACTCCCGCTTCTCCGCCGAGGAATTGGCGGATATGCAGATCACGGCTGGCACCATGCGCTTGTCCGTCGGGCTGGAGGACCCGCTTGACATCATCGAGGACCTAGAAGCCGCCTTCGCCGCCCGCTGAACCACAGGTATGGGGGCAGTGTTCGTACTCTAATGGTATGAAGACGACCATCGATCGGGCAGGGCGCCTCGTGATTCCTCGAGAGCTCCGGGCCCAAGTTGGTTTGAGCGCAGGCGACGTCCGCGTGACCGTTGTGGGCTCGGGCGTCTTCATCGAACCTATTGCTCACGACGACGTTGAAGAGGAGGAAGGTCGGCTTGTGATCCCCTCGAAAGGCCTCACGCTTACGGCCGACGCGGTGGGCGACCTTCGATATGCCGACCAAAAGTAGGGACGCAAAGTCGCTCCTCGTCGATACGAGCGTGGCGCTCGCACTGCTCGCCGTGGACCATGAGGAGCATCGGGCGGCAATCGAGCACGTCCGCGGTAGAACCCTGGGGCTTGCCGGGCACGCGCTCTTCGAGACGTACTCACTGCTGACGCGCCTCCCACCGCCCCTTCGTGTGTCGCCCCACTCGGCCGAGCGACTTATCAGTGCGGGTTTCCCGATTGCTGCTCAGCTTTCCCCCGGGCGTTCGGTCGCTCTGCTTGCCCGACTTGCCGGGGCAGGCATTGCTGGAGGTTCCGTCTATGACGCTCTCGTTGCCGCCGCCGCCATTGAGCACGATCTGCCCTTACTCTCGCGAGACAGACGGGCCGTAGGGACGTACCAGGCGCTTGGAGTCAGGCTTGAACTCCTCGCGTGATGACGTGGCATCAGCCGAGGATGCCGCGGAACCAGCGCTGCCAGGGCGCTGAGTCCGACCAGGAGCCGCCTGCGACATACGCCTTGACCGCGCCATTGTTTTTGGCCCAAGGGGCCACATTCGCCTCGGTCGCGGCGACCGTGACGAGCCGGCCGGCGGCGTCCCGCACGACATACTGCCCGTCGCTGGGGGAGAAGTGATCGAAGCGGCCCTGGCCGCTGGCAAGAGTCACGCGGATGAAAACCCGGTCGTACTCCTTCGCCGGGGCGGCCGTGCGGCCCTCGCCGAGAGGTTCGCCCTTGGTCGTCGCGGCGGCATATGTCGCGGCCGCCGCGGGGGAACTGGTCGTGGAGAACAGCAAGCGGTCGCTCTGGTCGTAGGCGCAGACGGACATCCCGGTCGCCTCGCCAGTGGCGCTCCACGTGCTGTGCTTCCCGACATCGGGCGCCACGGTGGGGCAGCCATTGGCGTCGACCGAGACCTCGGAAGCGGAGTCGAGGATCTGCGCCCGAAGCGCAGCATCCTTGCTGAAAACGGTGACGCCGACGCTCCCGACATTTCGGGTTTCGCGGACCATGCCATCGGAATAGGTTTCGGTTCCGGGCTCGATGGCCACCGCGCCGAAGATCACTGCATCCACGCTGGGATGCCCGCCGCCTGCGCCTGCGCAGGCATCCGTCATCATCACGGGCCGCCCCACATAGGGCAGGTCGGCAGACATTTGTTCGTATGCCGAACTGCCCGGCCGTGTGTATGCCCGCCAGCTCGCGCAATCGATGCTCTCCCCACCATTCCAATCGAACCGAGCCGGGGCGCCACCCCAACCCCACGTCGGCGGCACCCACACCTGCACCCCGGCATACGACTCGGAGCGCCAATCAGCAGGTATGCCGGCCGGCCGGGCCGCCGGGTCTCGCGTCGGGTTCTGTTGGGCGAGCGTCGAGGTGCTCGGCGATGCGACGGTGGCCGATCCGTCGCTCAGGAGATTGCGCACGAGTATGCCGCCCGGCACGGCGATCGCGACGGCGGCCGCCGCGGCGGGGGCCAGCCACCGCAGCCGCGAGTGAGCGTGCGTAGGCAGGTCAGAGTCGGCGGTCACCTCGCCTGAACTGGGCAGCGGCGCGCCGAGGTCGGTCGGGGCGTCGGCGGCGTGGCGCCGAAGGCCGGCGCGAATCATCGTCTCGAGGTCGTTGTCGGTGGGCGTGTTCATGATGGGTCCCCGGAGGTGAGTTGGGTGCGCAAACGGATCAGGGCGCGATGAATGTGCGAGCGGGCTGTTGCCTCGGGGCAGTCGAGCACCCGCGCGATCTCGGCATAGTCGAGGTCTTCGTAGAACCGCAGAACGACGGCGGCGCGTTGTTGCGGCGGCAGCCCCGCGCACATTCGCCAGACGGCGTCATGGTCGGCGATCGCGGCGCTCGGGTCGGGCAGGTGGCCGGGCGTCGGCTCGGCCACGGGGACCTGGCGGCGGCCATGGGCTCGCCAGGCCGAGATGTGGGCGTTGGTGATCATCCGTCGGACGTATTGCTCTGGATGATCCCGGGTGCTGACGTGCTCCCACTTCTCGTAAGCCGAGGCCAGCGCGGTCTGCACCGCGTCCTGAGCGGCATCGTAGGAGCCGGTCACGAGATAGCCGAACCGGAGCAGGTCCGGCAGGCGCGGTCTGACCCAGGTCTCGAATGCCGTGGGCGTCATGGTGGTCACCATGCCCTACTCACGCCGCAGCGATGGGGAATGTTGCAGCGAGCGCCGCCAGCTTCTCTGAATTCGCGTCTCAGCTCTGCAGGACGTCCAGCTGCCACGGCCGTCCCGGGCGTTCCGGCTCCGTCAAGGTCACTTCGAAGTCGTTCTCCAACAAGGGGATCAGTCCCGCCGGACGTTTGGGATCGGCCGCGCTTTCGCAGAGGGCTCGGGCGACGAGACCGCGGGTGTGTTTTGCCATATGGCTGGCACCGGGCACGCGCACGGCGACCCATCGGGCGGCGAGCGTGCGGTTCGGCGTCCAGGTCGCGGCATACGGCCCGGAGCGGCAGTCGACGATCAGGCCCGTGCCGGCGGCGGCGTCCAAGGCTGGCGCGAGGCTCTCCTTCCAACGGGCGGTGATCCGACCGACGCCGGGCAAGTGCGCGCCGATATCGGTGCGATAGGGCGCGATCCGATCGCCCGCGCGCACCACGCCATAAACCGCGGAGGAGATGACCAAGCGGCGGGCGGCGCGGCGCTTGCCGACGGGGGAGAGGGTGGCTGCGTCCAGCGCGTCATAGAGCACGCCCTGATAGATCTCCAGCGCCGGCCGGGCAGGCCGCGTGCGGATGCTCAGATTGCCCTCGACCTCCTCGACGAGAGTCGCGGGCACCCCGAGCACGGACATGGCGTGCGGCAGGGCTGAGGCCGCCACGACACCGTCGATGATCTCCTCGCGCACTCTGGTCAGTTCTGGGAAGGACAGTGCCTCGACGCGCATTGCCGCGCCACGACGCGGGCGCGCCTTGGTCTCCGAGGGCGGCAACAGGATCAGCACGCGCTCAATGTATGTTGCCCGGCTCGCCCCGGCCCGCCTGCCCCCATGCTGTCGGAGCCAGCGGTTAGGGTCACGGACTATGGCTCAGCTACACCGGCGGTCCCGGATCCGCGAGAGCAATATCGCTGCCCTGAGCGACGACCGGCTCAGGGCACGGTTCGCGGCGATCCGCGCAGAATTTGAGGTGCCGGAGGGTTTTCCGGAGCCGGTGCTGGCGGAAGCCGAGCACGTTGCCTCGGCGCCGCTGGACTGGCCGGACCGGGACGAGACCGCAGTTCCCTTCTTGACCATCGACCCGCCCGGATCGATGGACCTGGATCAGGCGATGCACATCGAGCCGATCGACGAGGGCTTCCGAGTGCGCTACGCGATCGCCTATCTGCCGGCCTTCGTGGCACCGGGAGGCGCTATCGACACCGAGGCTCACACGCGAGGGCAGACGATCTACTCCCCGGATGTGCGCACCCCGCTGCACCCGCCGCAGGTCAGCGAGGGCGCGGCGAGCCTGCTCCCGGGGCAGGTGCGGGCGGCATACGTCTGGGATATGACGGTGGGCTCCGACGGGGAGGGCACGGAGGTCACCGTCTATCGCGCGCTGGTGCGCAGCGTTGACCGCTTCGACTATGCGCAGGTGCAGGAGTTGCTGGACGGCGGCACCGATGACAGCCGGCTGCGCGGACTGCGCGCGGTGGGTCGGGCCCGGATCGCTTTCGAGCAGCGGCGCGGTGGTGCGAGTCTGCCGATGCCCGAGCAGGAGGTCACCACCGATGACTCCGGCGCCTTCGTGCTTGGCTTCCGGCCGCCGTTGGAGGTCGAGGAGTGGAATGCCCAGATCTCGCTGATGACCGGGATGGCCGCCGCCGAACTGATGGTCGGGGCCAAGGTCGGAATCCTGCGCACGCTGCCCGCACCCCGGCCGGAGGCGATCGAGCGCTTCCGCCGCGAGGCCAAGGCGCTGGGCGTCGAGTGGCATGACGACCAGCCGTATGGCGAATTCCTGCGCAGCTTGGATCGCACGAACCCCAAGCATTTGGCGCTGATCTATGACGCGACGGGCTTGTTCCGGGGCTCTGCGTATGCCGCCTTCGACGGCCAGGTGCCGGACAATCCCGAGCACGGGGCGCTGGCCTCGATTTATGCGCACGTTACGGCGCCGCTGCGCCGCCTGGTCGACCGTTATGGACTCGCGGTGTCGGAGGCGATCTCGTCGGGGCAGCCGATCCCTGAGTGGGCAAGGGCGGGACTCGCCGAGCTGCCGGACATCATGGCGCGCACCAGCCGGACGGCCAATGGCGTCGAGCGCGCCTGCACCGATGCCGTTGAGGCGGCCGTGCTCAGCCAACGAATCGACGAGGAATTCGAGGCCGTGGTTGTCGACAACAGCGAGCACGGCCGCTGGCTCATTCAACTCACCGACCCCGCCGTCATCGCGGCGGCCTCGACCAAGGTGCGGATCGACAATGGCGATATCGTCACCGCGCGCCTCGTCAAAGCCGAGGTCGAGGCGGGCGAGGTCCGCTTCGAGGTCCTCGAGCGGCGCGGCGCGCTCACCTGAGCCCGCGGGCGGGCGCGCACCCGGGCGGCATACCCGGAGTGGCCAGCACGGCATACACTCTGCGGCGGGAAGAGTCGGCCAGACGGTCGCGTTCCGTGGCCCTCGTCGGCCACGGGCCGAGGAACGTCCGGACTCCACAGGGCACGGTGGTGGCTAACGGCCACCCGGGGCGACCCGCGGGACAGTGCCACAGAGAGCAGACCGCCTCATCGCGTGCGGTGAGGTAAGGGTGAAAGGGTGGTGTAAGAGACCACCAGCGGCCTGGGTGACCAGGTCGGCTCGGTAAACCCCACCGGGAGCAAGCCCAGATATGCGTGCGTTCGACGGCGGCCCGCCGGAGCACGCGGGTAGGGCGCTCGAGCCCGTCGGCAACGGCGGGCCTAGATGGATGACCGTCACCGCGCGCAGAGCAATCGGCGCGCGGCACAGAATCCGGCGTACCGGTCGGCTCTTCCCACCACCCCAAGGCCGCAGATCGCCGACCTATATTGGGCGCCATGATGCTGACCCACCTCGGGCACTCGTGCGTCCTGGTTGAACTCGCGGACACCCGACTGCTGATCGACCCAGGTGTCTTCACGTCGGACCTGAGCGCCGCCACCGACCTGGATGCGGTGATCATCACCCACCAGCATCCCGACCATCTCGACCAAGCTCGGCTCCCGGAGCTGATGACGGCGAACCCGCGAGCTCGCCTGATCGCCGACCCCGAGTCGTTGACGGTTCTCCATGGGTTGGGCCTCGACGCCACCGGTCACGACGAGAACACAGCCACGATCGGTGGGGTGACGGTCACGCCGGTCGGACGGGAGCACGCGGTCATCAACCCGGCCCTGCCGGTCATCACCAATGTCGGGGTGCGGCTCTCGGCGCCGGGTGAGCCGTCGATCTACCACCCGGGCGACACGCTCGCCGAAGACCCGGGTGCGGTGGATGTCCTGCTCTTCCCGCTCAATGCGCCGTGGCAGGCCAGCCAGGAGATGACCGCCTTCATCGGCCGGATCGGCGCGCGCCAGGCGGTGCCGATCCACGACGGACTGCTACGCCCGAACGGCCGGGCCATCTACCTCCAGCACGCCCGCGACTTCGGCCATCCCGACACCGAGATCATCGATCTGGCCGGCGAAGGCCAGCACACCGTGCGCCTCGACTGAGCTGCCGTGTTTGGTCTGCCAGTCGATGCGGACAGCATTCGCGAACGGGGACCGGGCGTCGTGGCCGCACGCTTCGTCGCGGGCCGGCTCGCTCGCCGTGGTCGTGTTCTGGTCGTCGGTGCGGGCGAGGGTCTGGCGGCTACGGCCCTGAGCCGGGCCGGTTTCGCCGTCGTCGGGGTCGAGGACGATCCAATGCTCGTGGCTGCCGCGCGCGCCCGCGACGCCCTGACGACGTGGGTTGCCGGGGCCGACGGAAAGGTCGCCCTCACCGGCACCCGATTCGATTCCGCACTGCTCGGTGAAGAGTGGATCCTCGCTCGCCGGCCGGGCGAACTCGCGTCTCGGCTGGCGAGCGTGGCACGCCACGTGCGCTCTGGGGCCGAGCTCGTTGCCGGCCTCCCCACGCGGGCGACGGACTCCTCGGATGCGCTGGCGCTCGCGACCTACGACCGGGCGGCGCTCGTCGCCGGGCTCAGCTATGCGGCGCGCTTCGGGGACTGGGTCGGCACGGCATACCACCCGGGTTTGCCCTTCGCGGTCTCGGTGCACCGGCAGCCCTGAGTGTTCCACGGTGTGGAACGTCATAGACCAGCGCTTTGGTGCAGGACTTAGGTGACCCTAAGCTCATGGTGTGGGCAAGTCGAAGACCATCCGGGCCAAGGGCAAGTGCTGCAAGGACAAGCCGCGCTGCAAGAAGTGCCCGGTGACGCTCAAGCGGCTGGCCGAAGCGGGGCTTTACCGGCGGCTCGACAAGCGGTCGTTCGAGATCCTCAGCACCCCGGACAGCAAGGCTCTCAAGCTCGCCCGCGTGCGCTGAGGTCTACCAGCTGTCGCCGGACGAGGCGCTTCCGCGCTCTTCCCACTCGGCGTCCTCTTTATCCCATTCCTTGGTCTTCGCCGCTGCGATCTCGAGCGCCTTGGCGGCCTCTTCCTGGCTGTCATAGGGACCCATGAGGTCATCACCCGGACCCTTGGTGTCATCGCTCTCAACGGTGCCGCTGACGACGTTGTACCAAAAAGCCATGGGGCCTCCTTCGCTCGTCTCGCGCGCCCACGCGCGATGCCTAGACTCCACCGTATGCCGTTGACCTACGAGAGTGTGGCGCCGGGCGTGATCTCTGCGCGCCGGCCGGTGCCCGCCGCCATCCCCCGCCCGGAGTATGTCGATCGCCCCGCCCCCGCGAAGTACACCGGGCCCGAGGTCAAGGACGCCGAGACGATCGAGCGGATGCGCATCGCGGGGCGCATCGCGGCGCAGGCGATGGCCGCGGCGGCGGCCATCATCGAACCCGGCGTCACGACCGACGAGATCGACCGTGTGGGTCATGAGTTTCTGCTTGACCATGGTGCCTATCCGTCGACGCTGGGCTATCGCGGCTTCCCCAAGTCGTTGTGTACTTCCGTCAACGAGGTTGTCTGCCACGGCATCCCGGACAGCCGGCGCCTCGAAGACGGGGACATCGTCAATATCGACATCACGGCCTTCATCCACGGAGTGCACGGGGACACGGACGCGACCTATTTCGTCGGAGATGTCGATGAGGAGTCCCGGCTGCTGGTGGAGCGCACGCACGAGGCGATGATGCGCGGTATCAAGGCGGCCCAGCCCGGCCGCGCGATCAATATCATCGGCCGGGTCATCGAGAGTTATGCCCGCCGCTTCGGCTATGGCGTGGTGCGCGACTTCACCGGCCACGGGATCGGCACGGCCTTCCACTCCGGGCTGATCGTTCCGCACTATGACGCGGCCCCGGCATACGCCACCCTCATCGAGCCGGGCATGACCTTCACCATCGAGCCGATGCTCAACCTCGGCACGCACGAGTGGCAGATGTGGCCTGACAACTGGACCGTGGTGACCAAGGACCGGGCCCGCTCGGCCCAGTTCGAGCACACGATCCTGATCACCGAGCGCGGCAACGAGATCCTCACCCTGCCCTGAGCTTTCCGTTTCGCGCGGGGGACCGCTGCGATGCCAATGCCTGCCGCCCGACCGATTGCCCCGCATACCCACCGGCGTGCCGGGGCGCTATTGGCATAGCGCAGGGCTCACGACGCCCGGTCCCGCAGGTATGGCGAGTCGTCCGGGATAGCGGGTAGCGGTCGGCCGTCCTCGGTGGCGAGCCACGTAAGCAGCACCCAGCGCACCCACTCTGGGTGCTGCATGACGTCAATCCACACGAACCGAAGCACGCGATACCCGTACGCGCCCATCTCGGTGTACCGCCGCGCGTCCCGAACGAAGCCTGCCCGGGTGCCGTGGTGTTCGTAGCCGTCAGCCTCGATGACGAGTCGGCGGGCGCGATCGAGCAGGTCGACGATGGCGTAGAGCCCCGGTTCCGCGATGGTCTGCTGTGGAGCGAGATCGAGGCCGGGAATGTCCATAGTGATCGCCCGCACGACGGATTCGAATGGATTAGCGGCTCGCCCATCAGCCGCCGCGCACACGCGACGCACCCTGCTCGCGCCCGGACCACGTGCGGTGAGACCGGCCGCCTGAAGCTCGGCCTGCGACACCATCCCTGAACGCACGGCGGAGTCGGCGACCGCCAGGGCCTCGTCGAAGGGCAGCGCTCGCGCACAGTCGATGACCGTCCGCAGGGGCGCCGTGACACCGGCGGCACGTTCGGCTTCGGTCAGGTGGGCGCGGCCGACGTGGGCTGCCGACGCCCGCAAGGATGTCGGAATGGGCCGCCCCGCCGTGACCAGCAGCCACGGCCGTGTGGGAGCCAGTTTTATCTTCCAACCGTGCTCCAGCGCTGCACTGAGGTGGGAGAGCACCGCTTGGTGCGCATGGGCGATGGCCGGGTGGGTGCGCACTTGCGGGACGGCATACCGGCCCCGAGCGGGGCGCACGATTGTGCCATTGCCCACGGCGTGCCGGATCGCCTTGCGCGAGTGGTGTTTTCGCAACTCTCGGGCGTCGGCGAATCCACCCAGGCGCTCAAGAGTTTCGACCACTGACATGCGTCAGAGCCTGCCCGCGGCCACCCACTTCGTCCACGCGGCCGATCTGCGGGTTGTGGATAACCCGGCAGCGGGGGCCGCTGGGATGCCAAAGCCAGGCACCCCACCCGGGTGCCCCGCATACGAACGGGCGTGCCGGACGCTATTGGCATAGCGCAGGGCTCACTCGAGGAAGGAGTGCTCCTCGGCGGGGAAGGTGCCGGCGGCGACCTCGGCGGCATACGCCTTGGCGGCGTCGCCGAGGGTGGTGCGCAGGTCCGCATACTTCTTGACGAACCGGGGGGCGCGGCCGCCGCGCAGGCCGGCCATGTCCTGCCAGACGAGCACCTGGGCGTCACAGTCGGGCCCGGCGCCGATGCCGATCGTGGGGATCCGCAGCGCGCGGGTGACCTCGGCGGCCGCCGGAGCGGGCACCATCTCCATGACCACGGCGAAGCAACCGGCGGCCTCGAGCGCCAGCGCATCCGCCATCAGCTTTTCCGCGCCCGCGCCGCGGCCCTGGACCTTGTAGCCACCAAGCACGTGCTCGCTCTGCGGGGTGAACCCGATGTGCCCCATCACGGGTATGCCGGCACGCACGAGCAGTTCGACCTCGGGGACCATCGGTGCCCCGCCTTCGAGCTTCACGGCGTGCGCGAGCCCCTCCTTCATAAAGCGGGTCGCGGTCGCGAGCGCTTGCTGGGGGCTGGCCTGATAGGAGCCGAACGGCAGATCGGCGACGACCATCGCGCGCTTGGCGGCGCTCGTCACGGCCCGGCATAGCGGCACCAGGTGATCGACGGTGACCGGCACGGTGGTCTCGAAGCCATAGACGTTATTTCCTGCGGAGTCGCCCACGAGCAGCACGGGAATGCCGGCCTCGTCGAAGATTTCCGCCGAGTACATGTCGTATGCCGTGAGCATCGCCCACTTCTGCCCGTCCTGCTTCAGCTGCATCAGGTGCGGAATGCGAACGCGCCGTTGGGGCGCGGCCTGGGCACCGGTGCCGTAGGGAGCGGTCGTCTCGGGGGCAGGGCTCTGGCTCATGGCCTGATCGTATGCCGCGGCCTCCGACGACGGAGGAGTTCCGGTTGCTGTGGTGCGTTACCAAATCGTGATGCAGATTCTCCGGCGTAAACGGCGACGGACAAGAAATTGACCCCGATGGAACCTACCCAGGGAACGGTATTCGTGCTTGCCTAACCCCTGGGTCGCCCGATCGGCGGCTCGAAATCTGCGCTAGTGCAAACCGGGAGGAAACACGTGAGGAAGCGTCACGTCGGAGCAGTGTCAGGGATTGCCGTTGCGGCAGTCGCCTTGGCGATGGCTCCGAGCACCGCTCAGGCCGGGCCCAGCCCCGCGCCCGCAGGGCCCGATGGGGCCATCAAGTTCCGTCAGGGCGGCGACAGCCTGCCCAACCCGCTCGCGGACCGGGCCGCTAAGTTGCGGCAGGATGCCGTCGCCAAACTGCTCAGCGGCGAAGCGACCCTTGAGGGCAGCGGAGCCAATCGAACCATCAAGATCCCGGGCTCCACGGCGCCCGAGGCGCGCGGCACCGCAGCGGAGAAGGGCCGCTGGGTGTGGTACCCGACCAACCGGGAGGAGACGATCTTCTCGATCCTCACCGACTTCGGAAACAAGACCATGGCCGGCACGAGCTCGACGCCTGGGCCGATGCACAACGAGATCCCGATGCCCGACCGCAACTGGGACGGCAGCGCGACGGACAACAACAGCACGTACTGGGTTAAGGACTTCAACCGCGCCCACTACATGAACATGATGTTCGGTGCTGGCGAGTCCTTCCGCGACTTCTATCTCAAGCAATCGCAGGGGCGCTTCCTGGCCAAGGGCGATGTCTCCAACTGGGTCAAGGTGCCCTACAACGAGGCGCGCTACGGCAGCAACGAGATCAGCGAGGCCGACGGCTACTGGAACTACATCAAGGACACCGGCAACTCCTGGTACGCCTCGCAGAAGGCGATGGGCAAGACCGACGCCCAGATCAAGGCCTACGTCTCGCAGTTCGACAAGGTCGACCGTTACGACTACGACGGCGATGGCGTCTACAACGAGCCCGACGGCTATATCGACCACTTCCAGGCCATCCACGCCGGTGAGGGCGAAGAGGCCGGCGGCGGCGCTCAGGGCACGGATGCCATCTGGAGCCACCGGTGGTACGCCTTCTCCACCGACTACGGCGTGACCGGCCCGGCCATGAACAAGGCCGGTGGCACCCAGATCGGCAACACCGGCATCTGGATTGGTGACTACACCACCGAGCCCGAGAATGGTGGCCTCGGTGTCTTCGCGCACGAGTTCGGTCACGACCTCGGCCTGCGGGACTACTACGACACCGCCGACGGCACGGGCATGGGCAACAGCACCGCCTTCTGGACGCTGATGTCCTCGGGTTCGTGGCTCAACCGTGGCAAGGACTCCATCGGCACCACCCCCGGCTACATGGGTCCGCACGAGAAGCTGCTCCTCGGCTGGCTGGACTACAAGCTGGTCATGCACGGCAGCAACACCGACCTCAAGCTTGGCATCGCCAACAAGGACGCGCTCAACATGCCGCAGGCGCTCGCGATCCTGCTGCCGAAGCGCACCCACACCGAGGTCTACAACAAGCCGTATGCCGGGTCCTACGAGTGGTGGACCGGCTCGGGTGACAGCCTCCAGAACACTCTGACTCGCAGCCTGGACCTGACCGGCGCCAGCACGGCCTCGCTCAGCGCCATGCTGTGGGCCGAGATCGAAGAGGACTACGACTACCTCTACGCCGAGGCCTCTACCGATGGTGGCAAGTCGTGGAAGCAGGTGTGGTCCTACACCGGCGAGAATCCCACGTGGGCTCCGATCAGCATCAACCTCGGTGCCTACGCGGGCAACAAGATCGACTTCCGCTTCCGCTACGGCACTGACGGTGGTCTGGCGCTGGCCGGTGGCTTCCTCGACAACATCGTTGTCAAGAAGGGCTCGACCACCGTGCTGTCCGATGGCGCCGAGGACGGCGACAACGGCTGGATGGTCAACGGCTTCAAGCGCACGACGGGCACCGAGAAGGTCGAGTCGACGAACTACTACCTGGCCGAGAACCGTGTCTATGACGGCTACGACCGGACCCTACGCACCGGTCCGTACAACTTCGGTTGGGGCAACACCAAGCCGGACTGGGTGGAGCGCTTCCCGTTCCAGAACGGTCTGCTGGTGTGGTACATCGACAACTACTACGCCGACAACAACACCTACGCCCACCCGGGTGAAGGTTTCGCCCTCCCGGTCGACGTCCACCCCGAGCTGATGGAAATCGGTGGTAGCCCGATCACCAACCGCCGCAGCTCCTTCGATGCCACCTTCGGTGTCGAAAAGACCGATGTGGTCACCCTGCACAAGAATGGCGTTGCCAAGACGTGGCCGGCCCGCATGGGCGTTCGCACCTTCGACGACTCCAACCCGAACCGCTACTGGAGCGCGGGCAACCCGCAGAACTCCGTGAAGGTCGCCGGCACCGGCACCAAGATCACGGTGGCGAAGTCCAACTCCCGCGGCTGGGTGCTCGACCTGCAGGTTCGCTTCACCAAGTAACACCCCGATGGCCGCTGGCGGACTCGTTCGCTGACGGATCGTCATACCGGCGGGGCCCGGGATGCCAAGCGCATCCCGGGCCCCGTCGCCTGTCCTGACCAGCCGCGGTTAACAGCGGCGTAACACGCGTGCGATTGGATCGCCCCATGGATCGTCAGCAGGAGTTCGTCCTGCGCACCATCGAAGAGCGAGACATCCGATTCGTGCGCCTGTGGTTCACCGATGTGCTGGGCACCCTGAAATCGGTGGCCATCGCGCCCGCCGAACTCGAGGGTGCCTTCGCCGAGGGGATCGGCTTCGACGGCTCGGTCATCGAAGGCTTCGCGCGCGTCTTCGAGTCGGACATGCTGGCCAAGCCCGACCCGGCCACCTTCCAGGTGCTGCCCTGGCGAGGCGAGCATCCTGGGACGGCCCGGATGTTCTGCGACATCATGACGCCGGACGGCACGCCGAGCATCGCCGATCCGCGCAATGTGCTCAAGCGCGCGCTGTCACGCTGCACCGACATGGGGTATTCCTTCTACACCCACCCCGAGATCGAGTTCTTCCTGTTGAAGAAGGCGTATGACGCGGGCACCCGGCCCGAGCCCATCGACCATGCCGGCTATTTCGACCACGTCCCCAAGGGCGTCGGTCATGACTTCCGCCGGACTGCGATCTCGCTCTTGGAGTCCGTCGGTATTTCGGTCGAGTTCAGCCACCATGAGGGTGCGCCGGGACAGAACGAGATCGACCTGCGTTATGCGGACGCGCTGACGACCAGCGACAACATCATGACCTTCCGAACCATCATCAAGGAGGTCGCCTTCGAGCGGGGGATCTACGCGACCTTCATGCCGAAGGTCTTCGCCGAGCACCCCGGCTCCGGGATGCACACGCATATGTCGCTCTTCGAGGGCGATGCCAACGCCTTCTACGAGCCCGGAGCGCCCTACCAACTCTCGGAGGTCGCACGCCAGTTCATCGCCGGCATCCTGCGCCATGGCGCCGAGATCACGGCCGTCACCAACCAATGGGTCAACTCCTACAAGCGGCTCTGGGGCGGCGGCGAGGCGCCAGCCCACCTCACCTGGGGTCATAACAACACCTCGGCGATGATCCGCGTGCCGATGTACAAGCCGCTCAAAGGCCAGTCCAGCCGCATCGAAGTGCGATCCCTCGACCCGGCGTGCAATCCCTATCTTGCGTATGCCGTGCTGCTTTCGGCCGGCCTGAAGGGCATCGAGAAGGGTTATGAGTTGCCGCCCGAGGCCGAGGAGGACGTCTGGAGCTTGACCGGCGGCGAGCGGCGCGCGCTCGGCATCGACGCCCTGCCCAGCTCGCTGCACGAGGCCATCACGGTGATGGAGCGCAGCGAGTTGGTCGCCGAGACGCTCGGCGAGCACGTCTTCGACTTCTTCTTGCGCAACAAGCGCCGCGAGTGGGAGGACTACCGCCGCCAGGTGACCGAGTTCGAGCTGGAGCGCTATTTGAACCGGCTCTAGTCACTCTGGGTTCGGCTCCTGGCTGAGTTCTCTGGGTTCGGCTCATCCTCCCCCCGTGGTGTCGGCTCGTTCCTCGCCGTCCCCGCTCGCGTTCCTCGCCGTCCCCGCTCGGGGCATCGTCGGCCGAACCGCCGCACCTGCTCCCGGCATCGTCGGCCGAACCGGAGTCCGCTCGCGGACAACCACCCTCTCCCGCGTCGGGATAGGTTTTGGGGTATGCGGGAACGCGTCGAATCTGCGAGCGCCGCCTTCGCGCGGCTGGGCTTCGCCGACCCGGCCAAGGCGCAGCGGCTGGTGACCGATCCGGCACTCGCGGGGCTCATCGATCCGCTCGACGCAGACTTCGAGGATGGCGTCATCGAAGCGCTCGGTGAGGTCGCCGACCCCGACCTCGCGCTGCTCGCGCTCGTCCGGCTCATGGAGGCCCTGCGGGCACGCATCGGCGCCAATCCCGACGACGAAACCCTCGGCAAAGAGCTCCCCGCCCTCATCGCCACCCTGCGGGGCCCCAGCATCGGCCGGCAGCGACTCCTCGCCGTCCTCGGCGCCTCGATCGCCCTTGGCGATCACCTCGTGGCCCACCCCGAGCATTGGCGCAGCGTCGCCGAATCCCAACCTCGCACGCGGCAACAGCGGGTCGACCGACTTGTTAACCGCGTCACCGCACCACCCGATGGCCTGAGCCCCGACGACGCCCTCCGCGTCTATTACCGCCGCGGCCTGCTCGGGATCGCGGCCCTCGACCTGATCGCCCCGGACCCGCTCGACAAACTCCCGGACACCGCTGCCGCGCTCGCCGACCTCGCCGAGGCAGCCCTCGAAGGCGCGCTCGTCATCGCCCAGAACGAAGCCCCCCAGGACGCGGCCGCCTGCCGTCTGACCGTGATCGCCATGGGCAAGACGGGCGGCCGCGAGCTCAACTACATCTCCGATGTCGACGTCATCTTCGTCGCCGAACCCACGGATGGCACCAGCGAACAGGACGCCATCGCCGCGGCCAGCCGCCTCGCGACCCGCCTGATGACCGCCTGCTCCGCCTCCACCGCCCACGGCACGCTCTGGCCGGTCGACGCCGCCCTGCGACCGGAGGGCAAGAACGGCCCGCTCGTGCGGACCATCGCCTCGCACAAGGCCTACTACGAGCGGTGGGCAAAGACCTGGGAGTTCCAAGCCCTGCTCAAAGCCCGCGTGGTGGCCGGCGACCGGGAGGTCGGGGCGGCATACCTCGAGGCTGTGTCCCCGATGGTCTGGGAGGCGGCCTCCCGCGACAACTTTGTCGACGACGTCCAGGCGATGCGCCGCCGCGTCGAGGCGCACATCCCCAACGCCGAGGCCGACCGGCAACTCAAACTCGGCCCCGGCGGTCTGCGCGATATCGAGTTCAGCGTCCAACTCCTCCAGCTTGTCCACGGCCGCACCGACGCGCGCATCCACTCGGGCACCACTCTCGACGCGCTCGCCGCACTCTCCGAGTTCGGGTATGTCGGGCGCGACGACGCCGCGCAACTCTCGGCGGCATACCGGCTGCTGCGCACCCTGGAGCACCGGATCCAGCTGCTGCGGCTGCGGCGCACCCATCTGATGCCGACCTCGCCGGCCGAGCTTCGCCGCCTGGGCCGCGCTCTCGGTCACCGCCAGGACCCCGCGAATGCCGTTCTCGCAGAATGGAAGACGCAAGCCCGCGAGGTCCGCCGACTGCACGAGCGGCTGTTCTATCGCCCGCTGCTCAATGCCGTCGCGCGCCTGGGCACCGACGAGGTTCGCCTCACGCCCGAGGCGGCCAAGGAGCGGCTCAGCGCGCTCGGTTTCCGCGACCCGGCGGGTGCCCTGCGCCATCTGGAGGCGCTCACCGAGGGGCTCTCTCGGCGGGCCGCGATCCAACGTCACCTGCTGCCCGTCATGCTCGGCTGGTTCGCTGCCGAGGCCGACCCCGATGGCGGGCTGCTCGCCTTCCGCACCGTGAGCGAGGCACTCGATGCCAGCCATTGGTACCTTCGCTTGCTCCGCGACGAACCCGCCGCCGCCGAACAGCTCGCGCGCACCCTGGCCCGCAGCCGGTTCGCCGCGCAGATCCTCATCTCCGCCCCCGAAGCCGTGCAAATCCTCGGTGAGCCCGGGGGAGTGGTGCCGCACTCCCGCGAGGACATCGAACGTCGTATGCGGATCGCCATCCAGCACAAGTCGACCCCCGAGGAGGCAGTCGCCGCCGCCCGCCAGGTGCGCCGCGTCGAGTTGTTCCGCATCGCGGTCGCCGATCTCGTCGGGGGCCTTCCCCAACCCGAGGTGGGCCGCGCCCTCTCCGACCTGACCGGCGCCACGATCCAGATCGCCCTGGACGTCGCGATCGATCACGAAGAGCGCCGAACCAGCGCCCCGCTGCTGACCGACCTGCTCGTCGTCGGCATGGGCCGCCTCGGCGGCAACGAACTCGGCTACGCCTCGGACGCCGATGTGCTCTTTGTCCACTCGCCTCGCGTCGGCGCGGACGAGCATCAGGCGCAGGCCCAGGCGCTCGGCATCGTCAAGGACCTCCAGCGCCTCCTCAGCGTCCCCGGACCCGACCCGGCGATCGGCCTCGACGCCGATCTACGCCCCGAGGGAAAAAACGGTCCGCTGGTGCGCAGCCTCGATTCCTATCGCGCGTATTACGACCGGTGGGCGCTGATCTGGGAGGCTCAGGCCCTCGTCCGCGCCCGCCCGGTCGCCGGTCACGCAGACCTGTCGGCTGCTTTCGTCGACCTCATCGACCCGATTCGCTGGCATGGCGCCGGACTCTCGAGTCAGGACTTGCGCGAGATCCGGCGGCTGAAGGCCCGTATGGAGGCCGAGCGCTTGCCCCGCGGCGCCGATAAGCGCACCCATTTCAAGCTCGGCACCGGCGGGCTCTCCGATGTCGAATGGACGGTTCAGACGCTGCAGATGGAGCACGCGCACAGCTATCCCAGCCTGCGCACCACCTCGACGCTGCCCGCGCTGACCGCCGCCGCCCAGGCCCGGCTCATCTCCAGCGCCGACGCCGCCGATCTCGCCGAGGCCTGGCAGTTCGCGGCGCACGCCCGCAATGCGGCGATGCTCTATCGCGGCCGGCCCGTGGAGTCGATCCCGACCGACGCCCGCGAGGCCGATGGCACGGCCCGGATCATGGGCTTGCCGCCCGGCTCCGGACAGGAACTCGGCGAGGACTATCGCCGCATCGCCCGGCACGCTCGCACCGTCGTCGACCGCGTCTTCTACGACAACCCGCCCGCCTGAAACGCCGGTGAGGTCATCGCGGCAGGCAACCTAGACTGGCCGCCATGATGCAGCGACTGGATCTGCGTGGCCGATCCCTGTCCCTGCGCGAGCTTCGCGAGGGCTTGCCCAGGGCGCAGTTCGATGTCGACGCGGCACTGCATACGGTCGAACCCATCTGCGCAGCGGTCCGCGAGCGCGGCGCCGAAGCGCTCAAAGACTTCGCCGAGCGGTATGACGGGGTGCGCCCCCAGCGCCTGCGCGTCCCCGCCGCCGCGCTCCAGGCCGCGCTGGCCCAGCTCGACCCCGACGTGCGGGCGGCACTGGAGGTCAGCATCGACCGGGCCCGCCGCGTGCACGCCGACCAGGTGCGCACCGCGACCACCACCCAGGTCACCGACGGCGGCACCGTCACCGAGCGCTGGGTGCCCGTCGACCGTGTCGGTCTCTATGTCCCCGGTGGTCGAGCGGTCTATCCGAGCTCGGTGGTCATGAATGTCGTGCCCGCCCAACTCGCCGGCGTCGGCTCCCTCGCGGTCGCGAGCCCCCCGCAAAAGGAAACCACCGGGGAGCTCGCCGGCTACCCCCACCCGAGCATCCTCGCCGCGTGCGCTCTGCTCGGGGTCGAGGAGGTGTATGCCGTGGGCGGCGCCCAAGCGGTCGCCGCACTGGCATACGGCTTCACCGACGGCGAGGACGTCTGCGAACCGGTCAGCCTCGTGACCGGACCGGGCAATATCTATGTTGCCGCCGCCAAGCGGCTGCTCAAGGGCGTCATCGGCATCGACGCCGAAGCTGGCCCGACCGAGATCGCGATCCTCGCCGACGCCGGAGCCGATCCGGAGTATGTCGCGGCCGACCTGATCAGCCAGGCCGAGCACGACCCGCTGGCCGCCTCCGTCCTGGTCACCGACTCTGCGGGGCTCGCCGAGGCCGTGACTGCCGCGGTGGCTCGCCGGGCGGCCGCGACGAAGCACTCCGAGCGAGTCATTGAGGCCCTCACCGGCCCGCAGTCCGCGATCGTCCTCGTCGATGATCTCGAGCAGGGCCTTGCCGTCGTGAATGCGTATGCCGCCGAGCACCTCGAGGTCATCACCTCCGACGCCCCGGCCCTCGCCGCACGCGTCCGCAATGCCGGCGCGATCTTTGTCGGCCCGTACAGCCCGGTCTCGCTCGGCGACTATGCCGCCGGCTCCAATCACGTGCTGCCGACCGGCGGCTGCGCGTGCCACAGCAGTGGGCTGTCCGTGCAGTCTTTCCTGCGCGGGATTCATGTCATCGACTACTCCCGGGAGGCGCTCGCGGAGGTCGCCGCCCATGTCGTCACGCTCGCCCAAGCCGAGGACCTGCCGGCTCACGGCGAGGCCGTGACGGCCCGCTTCGAGACGATGGCGGAGCGCTGAGCTGATGTCCACCGAGAGCCCGTCGAGCGGGCTGCGTGCCCTGCTGCGCGAAGATCTGCGTGCCGAAAAGCCCTATGGCGCACCGCAATTGACGGTCAGCGCCGCGCTGAACACCAACGAAAATTCCTACCCGGTTCCGGATGAGGTGGTCGCCGACATGCTTGCCGAGCTCGGCGAGGCGCTGCCTACCCTCAACCGCTATCCCGATCGGGAGTTCACGTCCCTTCGGGAGGCTCTCGCGGCATACCTCACCCGCAGCGGCACGGCGATCGCCCCCGAGCAGGTGTGGGCGGGCAATGGCTCCAATGAGGTGCTGCTGCACCTGTTACAAGCTTTCGGCGGGCCGGGCCGGCGCGCCATCGGCTTCACGCCGTCCTATTCGATGCACTCGATCATCGCGACCACGACGGGCACGGCGTGGACGCACGGACGTCGCAGCGCTGACCCGGAGCGACTGTTCACCCTCGACGCTGACTCGGTCGCGGCCCAGATCGCCGACGCCGCGCCGCAGCTGGTCTTCATCTGCTCGCCCAACAACCCCACCGGCACCGCGGTCGGCCTCGACGTCATCGAGGCCGCCTATGCAGCAGCCCCCGGCGCCGTGGTCGTCGTCGACGAGGCCTATGCCGAGTTTGCCCGCCCCGGCACCCCGAGCGCCCTGAGCCTGCTCGCCGGCCGCGAGCGGCTCGTCGTCACCCGCACCCTGAGCAAGGCCTTTGCGCTGGCCGGGGGCCGGCTCGGCTATCTCGCCGCCGACCCCGAGCTGGTCGACCTGCTGCGCCTGGTGCGTATGCCGTACCACCTGTCCGCACCCAGCCAGGCGGTCGCGCGGGCCGCGCTGCGGCATACCGACACCATGTTGTCCACGGTCGGTGCGGTGAAGGACCAGCGGGACCGGCTGGTGACTGAACTGACCAGCCTCGGCTATGCGCCAGTGCCCAGCGACGCGAACTTCGTGCTCTTCGGCGGACTGGCCGACGCCGGGCACACCTGGCAGGGCCTGCTCGACCGCGGCGTCTTGGTGCGCGATGTTGGCATCCCGCACTATCTTCGGGTGACGGCCGGAACACCGGCGGAAACCACCGCCTTCCTCGACGCCCTCGCGGCGCTCGGACCGACCCACCGCATCAACTCTGGAGACACGAATTAGCATGGCGCGCAAGGCAACTCGCACCCGCACCACGAGCGAGTCCGACGTCCGGGTGGTCGTCGACCTCGACGGGACGGGGCGTTCGAGCATCAGCACCGGCGTCGGCTTCTACGACCACATGCTCACCGCGCTCGCCAAGCACTCCCTGATCGACCTCGAGATTCAGGCCACCGGCGACCTCCACATCGACGCCCACCACACCGTCGAAGATGTCGCCATCGTGCTCGGTGAAACGCTCGGCGAGGCGCTGGGGGACAAGGCCGGCATCTCGCGTTTCGGCGACGCCACGGTGCCCCTCGATGAGGCCCTGGTGCACGCGGTCGTCGATGTCGCGGGACGGCCATACTGCGTGCACACCGGCGAGCCGGAGGGGCAGGTGTATGTCCTGATCGGCGGGCAGTATGCCGGCAGCCTCACGCAGCACTTCTTCGAGACCATCGCCTTCCGCGCCCAGATCGCCCTGCACATTCGCGTCCTCGCCGGCCGCGACCCGCACCACCTCGTGGAGGCGCAGTTCAAGGCCTTCGCGCGGGCGCTGCGCGCCGCGGTCGCCGTCGACCCGCGGGTCAGCGGTGTGCCGAGCACGAAAGGTGCTCTCTGAGAAGTGAATTCCCGCGGTGACGATTTCACGACAGGTGCCATGGTCGGCAACCTGTTGCTCGTGCGTGCCCGGGTGGATCAGGTCTCGACGTGGGTCGGGAAGGGCCTGGTGGCCGCGCATGTCACGCCGCTGGGTGACTGGACGGCCGTGACCCCGGCACGGGTCAGCGCCAATGCCGCCCCGCCATATGACGATGCCCGCAGCACCCTGGCGGCCCGCCCGCTGAGCACCTCGCTGCGGCCCGCCGTCGGCTTCTTCGTCACCGGCCGGCGCGGCATCGTCGTCGTCTCACCGCCCGGCTGGCGGGCCGTGAAACGTTGGCTGATCTGGGAGCCGGAGGACGGGCCGGTCCGTGCGCCGCGCCTGGCCAATGCTCGCCCTGTCGATCTCGCGACGGTCTCGGGAGTCGGTGGGGCTGGCCTGCCGAGTGTCGTCGCGGCCGTGAAGTCCGCGCACTCGGCGCCGATTGCCTGGCTCGCCGCGGTGCACGCCGCCTTGCGGCTGCCCGGCCACAGCTTGCTGCTCGAGCCGGATGCCCCACGCGGCAAGCTGGTCGAGCCGTCGCCGAAGCGCGTCGCCGCCTTCGACAAGGTCGCCCGCGAGGAGGCGGCGCACCGCGCCGAGGTGGCCGACCCGCCATACCCAGGAACACTCGCATGAGCGCCCCCTCGGTTGTTGTCTTCGACTATGGCTCCGGCAATATCCGCTCCGCCGTCCGGGCCCTGGAACGGGTGGGCGCCGCGGTCACCTTGACCGCCGATCCTGCGGCCGCCCTCGCCTGCGACGGACTGTTCGTGCCCGGCGTCGGCAACTTCCACGCGTGTATGTCCGGCTTGCGCGCCGCCGACGGGCCGCGGATCATCGACATTCGGCTCGCCGGTGGACGGCCGGTGCTCGGCGTCTGCGTGGGCATGCAGGTGATGTTTGACGGCTCCGACGAGCCGAGCATGGCACGCGTCGACGGCATCGGTGAGTGGCCCGGCGTGGTGCGCCGGCTGCCCGCCGAGGTCGTTCCGCATATGGGCTGGAACACCCTGGATGTCGCGCCCGGCTCGCGGCTGTTCGCCGGCGTTGCGGACCAGGCCTTCTATTTCGTGCACTCGTATGCCGCCCTCACCTGGGATCTGCCGCCCGCCGATGGTGCGATGGCCGCCGCCGCGCCGCTGGTCAGCCGCTGCCGCTATGGCACCGACTTCATCGCCGCGGTCGAAAACGGCCCACTATCTGCCACGCAGTTCCATCCGGAGAAGTCCGGCGATGCGGGATTGCAGCTCCTCCAGAATTGGGTGCAATCCCTATGAGTGCGACGCGCAAAACCACCCGCGGCCGGTCAAGCAGCAAGACCACGTCGCGAAGCGGCGCGGGCCGCTCGACAACGAGCCGGTCCACAACGCGCCGCTCCACGACGAGCCGCACCACCATGCGGCGCCGGACAACGCGGCGACGCACCACGCCCACGGTTGCGACGACGATCGGCTCGGCGCTTGGCCTGCTGATCGTCACGGCCTTGACGCGCATGACCTGGCCGCAGCGATTGGGCCTTGTCGCGGTCGTTCTCGTCGCCGGGCTGGCATACATCCTGTGGAGCAATCGCGCCGAGATCGCTTCAGCCGCGGCGGGCAGCGCCGCGAGCGATCCAAGCACCCTCGCCGGACTGCCCGTCGACGGCGCATCGGCGCCTGGCGATCACACCTTCGATGACTCCCCTCAGGACTCCCCATCCTCAGACTCTGGTCCGCCCGACTCTGGCCCGAGCGATGCCGGGTCCTCCGACTGCTCGACCGATTCCTCCACCTCGGATTAGGAAGCCATGACCGACACCCCCCGTCTCGAACTCTTGCCCGCCGTCGATGTCGCAGACGGCCGAGCCGTGCAACTCCAGCAGGGTGTCGCGGGCAGCGGCTGGGAGTTCGGCGACCCGATCGAGGCGGCGCTGGCCTGGCAGGAGCAGGGCGCGGAGTGGCTGCACCTGGTCGATCTTGATGCGGCCTTCGGCCGCGGTTCGAACGCCGACCTCCTCGCGCAAATCGTTGGTCGCCTGGACATCAAGGTCGAGATGAGTGGCGGCATCCGAGACGAGGAGACCTTGCGTCGGGCGCTGTCCACCGGCTGCCGTCGGGTCAATGTCGGCACCGCCGCGCTGGAGAATCCCGAGTGGACCCGCCAGGCCATCGCCGACTATGGCGACCGGGTCGCCATCGGCCTCGATGTGCGCGGCGAGACGCTGGCCGCACGGGGCTGGACGCGCGAGGGCGGCAACCTGTGGGAGACCCTTGCCCGCCTCGATGCTGAGGGCTGCTCGCGCTATGTCGTGACCGATGTCAACAAGGACGGCATGCTCCAGGGCCCCAACCTGGAGTTGCTGAAATCCGTTGCGCAGCATACGAATGCGCCGCTCGTCGCCTCGGGTGGCGTGTCCACTCTCGCGGATATCGCGGCCATTCGCGAACTCGTCGGCGTCGGCGTCGAGGGTGCGATCATCGGCTCCGCGCTCTACAAGGGCGCCTTCACCCTGCCCGAAGCCTTGGATGTCGCCGGCCGACCGTGACCCGGTGGCCCGGACTCTCGGCCCGGTCCTGGATGCCGCGCGGGCCCGCTCGACGCGGGATCCTTCTCGTCAGCCTGGCGGCAACCGGCGTCCTCGCGTATGTCGCGCATCACCTGCCAGAGCAGCACCAGGCCGTCCGGTCCGCCCTCGCCCTCGGCTCGGTCCTCACCGGCCTGCTCATCGGAGCCCTCTTCTTTTATGCGCTTTTTCGACCCGTCGCCCCGCGTCATGTCCTCGCCGCCGGGCTGTGGTCGGGTGCCTTGGTCGGTGCAGCGCTCTTCGAAGTCCTCAAACAACTCTCCGGGCGCTTGCTCGCCTCGACCGCCGGCGCACCGGCCATCCAAGCGTTCGGGATCTCGATGATCCTGCTCGTGTGGATCTACTACTTCTCCCGGGTCGTCATGTTCGCTGCCGCCTGGGCAGCGACCGCCGACCCCCGCCGCCTCGGAGCCGCCAGATGACGAACCCCCGCGATCACGCGCACCACCCTTCTCACGTCCCCGCGGCCGAGGCCACCGATTCCGCCGGTATGCCGTGGGCCCGCCGCGACCTGAGCCCGTCGGGCTTCGAGGGCGACACGGGCATAAGTGATCCGGTCGTGCTCGCCGCCCTCGGCGGGTCGGACGAGGAGGCCATGATGGCGGCCTTGGCCAGCGCACGATTCCTGGTCGCCGTCGTCGCCCACGCCGACGAAATCGTCACCGGGGACGATGGGCTGGTGCACGACGCGAGCGTCGACATGGCCCTCGTGACGCTCGTCGCTCCGGACGGGCGCCGGGCGCTGCCCGCCTTCACCGGCCTCACCGAGTTGACCGCCTGGGACGCCTCGGCCCGGCCGGTGCCGGTGACTGCCGACCGGCTGGCCCAGGCGGCCGTGGCGGAGGGCTGCGAGGTGATCGTCGTCAACCTCGGCACCCCGAGTGCGCGCGAGCTGCGAGCAAGCCAGGTGTGGGCGCTGGCGATGCAGCGCGGGTGGGTGCCTCCGCATACGGACGAGTTCGTGGAGCGCTCCGTGGCCGCCGCCTGCGCGGCACTGCCGGAGGTCACCGAGCACGCGGTGTATGCTGCCCAGCCCGCCGGCACCCTCGGCGTCGAGTTGACGTTGAGGCCGGGGCTGAGCGAACAGCAGGTCCGCCAGCTTCTGACCGCCCTGGGGCAGCGGCTCGCCGCCGACGGCGAGTTCCGCGCCCGCATCGACGGCCTCGCCTTCCGCCTCGGCCGGGCCGACACCGCGTCGCCCTGACGCCGACATCAGTCGTCCGAGCCCACCGCTGCACCCTGGTATGCTGGATGTCAACTGATTCGCCATGCCCCGGTGTGGCGGATGCTCAAGAGAAGACGACGGCAGTCGACTTCCACCCGCGTTCGATTGCTCTAGATGGCCGGGTCTGACGGTCCCGCCCCTGTGGCGAGCCCACCGCGAGCGTCCCAATGGACGTGAGCGACGGCATACCCGTCCCGACTGCCGCCCGACCTCTCGCGAGCCTCGCGGGAGGTCTTCGTCGTATCTGGCGGGGCAAACCCGAGAGCGCAGCAGCACCGCATACGACCAAGGAGAAGCACATCAGCGAGCCTCGCATCAACGACCGGATCCGCGTCCCCGAGGTGCGGCTGGTCGGCCCCAACGGTGAGCAGGTCGGAATCGTCCGCGTCGAGGACGCGCTCCGGCTGGCCGCCGAGGCCGACCTCGACCTCGTCGAAGTCGCGCCGATGGCCAAGCCACCCGTCGCCAAACTCATGGACTACGGCAAGTACAAGTACGAAGCCGCCATGAAGGCCCGGGAGGCCCGCAAGAACCAAGTCAATACCGTCATCAAGGAGATCAAGCTCCGCCCGAAGATCGACGACCACGACTACGGCACCAAGAAGGGCCACGTGGAGCGATTCCTCAAGGCGGGGGACAAGGTCAAGGTCACGATCATGTTCCGTGGTCGTGAGCAGTCCCGTCCCGAGCTCGGTTTCCGCCTGCTGCAGAAGCTGGCCGCCGATATCGCCGAACTCGGCTTCGTCGAGTCCTCGCCGAAGCAGGACGGCCGCAACATGGTCATGGTGATCGGTCCGACGAAGAAGAAGTCCGAGGCCCGCGCCGAGCAGCGTCGCCGGCAGGCCGACCACGACGCCCCGACTGCTGAGGTCGCGGACGTCGAGCCGGCCATGGACGCTCCCGAAGCGTCCTGAATGACCTGACGGGGCAACCCGTCGAATGCACACACCCGGTGGCAGCGTGCGCTGCCGCAGTTCATAAGAAGGAGATCGGCTGCCATGCCGAAGAACAAGACCCACAGTGGGGCCAAGAAGCGCTTCCGCATCACGGGCAGCGGCAAGATCATGCGCCAGCGCGCCAACCACGTCCACAAGTTCCACGAGAAGAGCCCGCAGCACGCGCGCCGTCTCGCGAATGACGTCGAGTTGGCTCCCGCCGACACCAAGACGGTCAAGCGTCTCCTCGGCCGCTGAGGCCCACCCTCGCGGCCTTCGCCGCTTCCCCACCTCGAGTTTGAAGAAGTAACAAGGAGAATCACGTGGCACGCGTGAAGCGGGCGGTCAACGCCCACAAGAAGCGCCGGGTCGTCCTGGAGCGCGCCAGCGGTTACCGCGGTCAGCGCGGTCGTCTGTACCGCAAGGCCAAGGAGCAGCTCAACCACTCCATGACCTACAGCTACCGCGACCGCCGGGCCAAGAAGGGTGACTTCCGTCGCCTCTGGATCCAGCGGATCAACGCGGGCGCCCGCGCCAATGGCATGACCTACAACCGCTTCATCCAGGGCCTGCGCGCCGCCGAGATCGACGTCGACCGTCGCATGCTCGCCGAGCTCGCTGTCAACGACGAGGCGGCCTTCGCCGCGCTGGTCGAGATCGCCAAGGCCAATGTGCCGGCTGGCGACGAGAAGGCCTCTGCCTGAGCTTGTCTCGCAACGCTGAACGCCGGGCCGGAGCCCCGCTGACCAACCCCCGATCCGATCGGGTGCGTTCGGTCCGGGCCCTGGCCCGGCGTTCCGTGCGTATGCAGTCCGCTCGCTTCCTCGTCGAGGGCCCGCAGGCCGTCCGGGAGCTGGTGCGGTATGCCGCCCCGTCGATCGTCGATCTCTATGTCACCGCTGCCGCGGGGGAGCGGTATGCCGCCGTGCTCGACTCTGCCTATGCCGCAGACGTGTTCGTGCACTCTGTGAGCGACGAGGTGCTCGCGGCAATGGCCGACGCAGAGACCCCGCAGGGCATGCTGGCCGTCGCGCAGCAGCCAGAGATTTCGTTGACGTCGGTGCTGGCCGGTGCGCCCCGGTTGCTGGTGCTGCTGCAGGAGGTCCGCGATCCGGGCAACCTTGGCACCGTGATTCGGGGTGCCGATGCCGCGGGGGCTGATGCCGTGCTCATCACCGATTCATCGGTGGACGCCTACTCGCCCAAGGTCGTTCGCTCCACGGCCGGCTCCCTCTTCCACCTGCCGGTCGTCACTGGTCTGGAGGCCTCGGCGACGATTCAGGAGTTGGCGAGCCACGGCATACGCACCCTCGCCACCGAAGGCGAGGCCGCGACCTCACTGGCCCATGTCGACCTGACCACCCCGCACTGCTGGGTGATGGGCACCGAGGCCCAGGGCCTGCCGGAATCCCTTGCCGCCCAATGCGATCAGCGGGTCGCCATCCCCATCTACGGCAAGGCCGAGTCGTTGAATATGGCGATGGCCGCCACGATCTGTCTCTACACCTCCGCCACCGCCCAGCAACCCCTCGCGCCCTACTGACCCAAAGGCCGGGAACCCGGTGGGACGGCGGCGGATGGCATGCGCGATGCTTGTCCTCGCAGAGCCGCCACGCCGAAGGAGCACCAATGGACCACCAGGCCAAGGAGCAGGTCAAGGCAACCCTGCTCGAGCGACTTCGGCGCGACCTCGCCGCCTCGAAGGCCAACCTGCAGACGTTGCATGACGCGGCCGAAGTCGATCAAGACTCCTCCTCGTCCGTCGATGACCTGTCACAGTCCGACAGCTCCGGCGACCTGACCGGCATCTTCGAGGAATCCACCGCGGCGCAGGAGGCGGAGGTCGCCCGGGTGGAAGCGCTCGACTTCGGGCCCAAGGACACCATCACCCCGGGGGCGATCGTGGGCTTCGACGGCTCCCGCTTTGTGGTCGGAGTCGTGGCCGACGAGTTCGATTGCGATGGCACGACCTACGAAGGCATCTCCGCAGACGCCCCGATCTTCGACGCCATCCATGGGCTTCGCGCCGGCGACCAGTTCAGCTTCCGCGGCCGCGAGCACACCATCGACTTTCTCGCCTAGCGCCTGCGTCAACCGGCCCTACGCGGTCAGTCCGTGATCGGCGCCCGGTCACGATGGATGCGCAGGAAACCACCCTGCAGGACCGGCGCGAAAGCGTCGGGATTGTCCTCCACGGTGACCTCGACGAGATCCCCGTCGCGGGCCTTGAACCGCAGGGCCTCGCTCGAAAATCCCGAACCGCACGCGGACCACATGGGTTCCGGGGTCGAGATCTATGTCCGTGACCTCCTCACGGAGGTGACCAACTTCCTTGTCTCCGAGGATGATTGCTCGCCTGGGCGTCAACGCCTCGAGCGCCCAGCGCCAGGTCGACCGATTGCTGGCCCTGGGCCTGGTCGCCCGCCGCGAGGACGCGCAGGACCGGCGGCAGGTGCGCCTGCGGTTGACGCGAGCAGCCGAACGCCTAGTTGCTCGCGTGGTCCGTCATCGTCGTGCGGCCATCGCGCGGATTGTGGCGGACATGCCCGAGGAACACCGCGGGGGTCTGGTGGACGCGTTGACCTCCTTCGCCGACGCGGCCGGCGATCTCCTCCCGTCAGATCCTGCCGCCCGGCTCGGGTGGTAGCCCGGGCGTGCCGATCAGCGGTCCGCCGCGGCGCATCGACCTCGGCCACCCACATTTCTTGAGTCTCTTCCTTTGCAAACATCCGGCGCGTCTCCCGCCACCGGGTGCCCACGGCATACGGCCCGGGGGTGAGCATCTCGACCGCCGTCACCCCCGACAGGGTCTCGGCCGCGCCGGCGATATTGGTCAGCACCCCCCACACGGCCTCAGGTGCCGCCGTGCTCTGCTGCGTCAGGTGTATGCCGTGCCCGGCCATCCGCGCTCCTCGTCTCGAATCTGGGGTCGGGACATTCTCCCTGATCGCCGTCGTGGCATAGGTTGCCAGGAGAGTCAGGGGAGGCGACGGTGACAGAACAGCTGGTCGGGTGGGCGCGGCACCATGCCGCCGTTGAGGGGCTGCGCGCGCAATTGGCCGGTATGCCGCCCGGCAGCCCCGTCCGTCTCGCGAAGCGCACCTCGAATCTCTTCCGCCCGCGCGGCAGCACCGGCGTCGCCGGCCTGGACGTCTCGGACCTCGCAGGAGTCATCGAGATCGACCCAGGCATACGAGTGGCCCAGGTCCAGGGCATGTGCACCTATGAGAGCCTCGTCGACGCCACCTTGCCGCACGGGCTCATGCCCTACGTCGTCCCGCAACTGAAGACGATCACCCTCGGCGGGGCCGTCACGGGACTCGGCATCGAGTCGTCGTCCTATCGCGCCGGCCTGCCCCACGAGTCGGTGCGCGAACTCGACATCCTGACCGGCGCCGGCGAGATCCTCACGGCGAGCGACACCGAGCGGCCCGACCTGTTTCGCGCCTTCCCCAATTCGTATGGTTCATTGGGCTATAGCGTCCGCATCGCCATCGACCTGGCCCCCGTGCAGCCCTATGTCCGTCTCCGGCACCTTCGCTGTCACTCCGTGGCGGACCTGGTCCAGGAGCTCGAAAACCTTTTGGCGACAAGGACGTTCGACGGCGAACGCTTCGACTTCCTCGATGGTGTCGTCTTCTCGCCGAGCGAGAGCTACCTGATCGTCGCCACCTTCACAGACAGCGCTCCGTACACCTCGGACTACACGCATCGGCGGATTTATTACCGCTCGATCCAGCAGCGCGACGAGGACTATCTCAGCGTGCGCGACTACATCTGGCGCTGGGACACCGACTGGTTCTGGTGCTCACGCGGGCTCTTCGTGCAGAAGCCGGCGGTGCGCCGCGTCATACCCAAGAGGCTCTTGCGCAGCGAGGTCTATGGCAAGGTCATCCGCTTCGAGAACCGGCATGGCTGGTATGCCGCACTCCAGCAGCGTCGCGGCGGGTTGCCGAAGGAGCGCGTGGTTCAGGATGTCGAGATCCCGCTCGAACGCACCGAGGAGTTCCTCGCGTGGTTCCTCGACACGATCCCGATCGAGCCGATCTGGTTGTGCCCCATCAGGCTTCGCGACACGTCCCATGGCTCGCGTCCGTGGCCGCTCTACCCACTCACGACCGGCAGGGACTATGTCAATGTGGGCTTTTGGTCCGCAGTCGACATCCTCCCGGGTGCCACGGATGGTGATGTCAACCGCGCCATCGAGCACCAGGTGCACGCGCTTGACGGCCACAAATCGCTGTACTCGGATTCCTACTACGACGAGGACACCTTCGGGTCCCTCTATGGCGGTGAGGAGTATGCCCGCGTGAAGAAGATCTACGATCCGCACTCGCGCCTGCCGGGCCTGTATGCCAAGGCCGTGGGCCGGCGATGAGCCTCACGATCGGGGCAATCGTCGATCAGATCTTCGGCGAGTCCGCACCCTTCTTGCTCCGGGCGTATGACGGGTCGTCGAGTTCCAATGTCTCTGCGCCGGTCGTGCTGCACCTGAAGACCGAGCGCGGCTTGCGTTATCTGGTCAGCGCGCCGGGGGAACTCGGAGTAGTTCGGGCCTATGTGCAGGGCGACCTGGACATCGACGGTCTCGATGAGGGCGACCCCTACGATCTCATCGACCAGCTCAAGGATGCCCTCGCGGTTCGGGTGCCTAAGCCGCGCAAGGTCACGGAGATCCTTGCGAGCCTCGGCCCGCGGATGTTCATCCCGCCGGAGCTTCCGGAGCTCGAGAACCCACCGGGGTGGCGCCGGTTGGCCGAGGGTCTGCGGCATTCCAAAAGCCGTGACGCACAGGCCATCTCGCATCACTATGACGTCAGCAATGCGTTCTACGAATTGGTGCTCGGGCCGTCCATGGCCTACACCTGCGCCTGCTATCCGCGCGCTGACGCGAGCTTGGAAGAGGCTCAAGCGCACAAGTTCGATTTGGTCTGCCGCAAGCTCGGCCTCCAGCCAGGGATGCGCTTGCTAGATGTCGGCTGCGGCTGGGGCGGCATGGTCCGCCACGCCGTGCAGCACTATGGCGTCCGGGCCATCGGCGTGACGCTTTCCGGGGAGCAGGCGGCATACGGCCAGCAGTGGATCGCCCGGGACGGCCTCGCCGACCGCGCGCAGATCCGGCATAGCGACTATCGCGATGTCACCGAGTCCGACTTCGATGCGATCTCCTCCATCGGGCTGACCGAACACATCGGCGTCAAGAACTATCCCGGCTACTTCGCCTTCCTCCACGAGCGGCTCGCGGACGGCGGGCGGCTGCTCAATCACTCGATCACCCGGCCGAGCACGGCGCACGGATCGATCATGCGGGGCGGGTTCATCAACCGCTATGTCTTCCCCGACGGAGAGTTGGCGCCCGTCGGGACGATCATCACGGCGATGGCCGATCAAGGTTTCGAGATCCGGCACACCGAGGACCTGCGCGAGCACTACGCCCGCACCTGCCGCGCCTGGGCGCGCAATCTCAGCACGAACTATGACGCCGCCGTCGCCGAGGCGGGTCGCAGCACGGCGCGGGTGTGGGGGCTCTATCTCGCCGGCAGTTCGCTCGGCTTCGCGCGCAACGAGATTCAACTGCACCAAGTGCTCGGGCAAAAGGTCGGGCCGGGGGGAGCGGCGGCATACCCCCTGCGGCCGCGCTTCGAGGACTGAAACTCGTATGCCGCCCGCCCACCCGCCCACGTAGACTCGGGGGCTGTTCGCGAGCGCCCTCGGGCGGCCCCTATCGAAAGCATCGAGCCACCTCCTGATGTCCGGACCCAATACCAACTACGACCCGGTCGAGGTCGCGGCGTTGGCACCTGATGCGGTCGAGGCCGCCCAGGCCGCCGCGCTCGCCGCCATCGCCGAGGCTTCCTCGCTGGGCGCCCTCAAGGCGGCCCGATCGGCGCACCTGGGTGACAAGTCGCCGCTCGCCCTGGCGAATCGCGAGATCGGTGCGCTGCCGCCGAGCGCGAAGGCGGCGGCCGGCAAGCTCGTAGGGCAGGCCAAGGGCGCCGTCAACCAGGCGTTCGCCGCGCGTCAGGTCGCGTTGGAGGCCGAGCGCGACGAGCGCATCCTCATCGACGAGGCCGTCGACGTCACGCTGCCGGCCGGTCGCCGGCCGCTGGGCCGGCGCCACCCGATCGAGTTGATGAGCGAGCGGATCGCCGACATGTTCGTCGGGATGGGCTGGGAGATCGCTGAAGGGCCCGAGGTCGAGGCCGAATGGTTCAACTTCGACGCCTTGAACTTCGACGCCGATCACCCGGCCCGCCAGATGCAGGACACCTTCTATGTGGAGCCGAGCGACGGGGGACTGGTGCTGCGCACGCACACCTCTCCGGTGCAGGCTCGCGCGTTGCTAGAACGCGGTGCCCCGCTCGCGATCGCCTGCCTCGGGCGGGTCTTCCGCACCGACGAACTTGATGCCACCCACATGCCCGCCTTCCACCAAGTCGAGGGCCTGTGCGTCGACGAGGGCATCACGATGGCCCACCTCAAGGGCACGCTGGACACGCTCGCGACGCACCTGTTCGGCGAGGGCATCACGACCCGCCTGCGGCCGTCATACTTCCCCTTCACCGAGCCGAGCGCTGAGATGGACCTGCTCTGCTTCGTCTGCCGAGGCACTAATTCAACCTGCCGCACGTGCAAAGGCACCGCCTGGATCGAGTGGGGTGGCTGTGGCATGGTCAACCGAAATGTGTTGTCCGCGTGCGGGATTGACCCCGACCGCTACACCGGCTTTGCGTTCGGTATGGGGATCGACCGGGCGCTGATGTTCCGGACGGGGGTCTCGGACATGCGAGACATGATCGAAGGTGATGTGCGCTTCGACGCGCAGTTCGGGATGGAGATCTGATGCGTATTCCCGTCGATTGGTTGCGGGAGTATGTCGAGGTGCCGGCCGATGCGCGCGGCCTCGACATCGCTGCCTCGCTGGTGCAGGTGGGCCTGGAAGAGGAGGGCTTGCACGGCGGGGACATCACCGGTCCCCTCGTCGTCGGCCGCGTCCTGACGATGGAGCCCGAGCCGCAAAAGAATGGCAAGACGATCAACTGGTGCACGGTCGACGTCGGCGCTGCCAACGGCACCGGCGAACCGCAGGGAATCGTCTGTGGCGCACACAATTTCGCGCCTGGTGATCTCGTGGTCTGCATCCTGCCCGGCGGTGTCTTGCCCGGCGGCTTCGCCATCTCGGCGCGCAAGACCTATGGCCACGTCTCGTCCGGCATGATCTGCTCGGTCCGCGAACTCGGCATCGGCGAGGACCATGACGGCATCCTGGTCCTGACCGACCGGCCCGATGCCGCATCGCTGGTGCCCGGGCAGGACGCCATCCCGTTGCTCGGTTTGGACCGCGAGACCGTCGAGGTCAATGTCACCCCGGATCGCGGCTACTGCTTCTCGATTCGCGGTGTGGCACGGGAGTATTCGCACGCCACCGGGGCCCGCTTCACCGATCCGGTGCTCGCCCTGGCCGCGGCCGCTCCGGCCGCGAATGGGGATGGGTATGCCGTCGAGCTGGCCGATGATGCCCCGATCCGCGGGCGGCAGGGCTGCAGTCGGTATGTCGCCCGCATCGTGCGCGGCATCGACGTGAGCGCGCCCACGCCCGCGTGGATGGCCGCCCGGCTCACCGAGGCGGGGATGCGTCCGATTTCGCTGCCGGTCGATGTGACGAATTACGTCATGCTCGGCCTTGGACAGCCGTTGCATGCCTTCGATCTGGCCACCCTGAACGGGCCGATCGTGGTGCGCCGGGCCCGTGCCGGGGAGTCCATGACGACCCTCGATGATGTGACCCGCACGCTGGACCCGACCGATCTGCTCATCACCGATTCTGGCGCCGACCGGGCGTTGGCCATCGCCGGCGTTATGGGTGGTGCGGACACCGAGATCTCGTCTGTGACGACGGACGTTCTGATCGAGGCGGCGCACTTCGATGCCGTCTCCATTGCGCGCTCCGCCCGACGGCACAAGCTGCCGTCGGAGGCCTCGCGCCGATTCGAGCGCGGAGTCGATCCCCAATTGGCAGCTGCCGCAGCACAATTGGCAGTCGCTCTGTTGGTCGAGCATGGTGGCGGTGTGGCCGATGCCGGGGTGACGGATGTCGGTGATCCGATCACGACCGCGCCGATCGACCTTGATCTGGAGCTGCCGTCGCGTCTCGTCGGAGTCGACTACTCCCCGGACCGGGTCGTTGCGGTCCTCACCGAGATCGGCTGCACCGTCCAGCGTGACGGCGAGCGAGCAGTGGTCACCCCGCCGTCTTGGCGGCCGGATCTGCGCAACCAGCCCGATCTGGCGGAGGAAGTCGCCCGGATCGATGGGTATGCCCGCATCCCCTCCGTCTTGCCCTCGCCCCCGGTCGGCTCCGGATTGACCCACGGTCAGCGGGTGCGACGCCTCGTCGCCAACCTCCTTGCCGCACAGGGCTACTCCGAGGTCTGGAATGCGCCCTTCGTGGGTGACGACCGGCATGCTGCCCTCGGGTATGACGTCTCCGCCGCCCGGGCGCGCACCGTGCGGCTAGCCAATCCGCTCTCGGACGAAGCGCCCTTGTTGCGGATTTCGCTGCTGTCGACGCTCGTGGATTCGTTGCGCCGCAACATTTCTCGCGGGTTCAAGGATGTCGCCCTCTTCGAGACCGGTCTCGTGCTCGCGCTGGAGGGCGCTCAGTCGCAGGCGCCCACCGAGGATGTCGGAGTGCTGCCGTCGGCGGAGGTGCTTTCGCGGATCCGCGATGCCGTCCCGCCCCAGCCCCGACACGTCGCTTTCCTCCTCGCCGGGGATCGCGATCGCTCGGGAGTCTGGGGTGCAGGTCGGCCGGCGGACATCTGGGACGCGCTGGAAACGGCATACGGCATCACCACGGCACTCGGTCTCACGGCCCGGGCGGTGGCCGACAACGCCATGCCCTTCCACCCGGGCCGGTGCGCTCGGATCGAGCTGACCGATGGCACTTTCCTTGGCCATGTCGGCGAGTTGCACCCGAAAGTCGTTGCGGCCCTGGGCCTTCCGGCCCGGACGATTGCGGCCGAGTTGATCGTCGACGCGCTGATCGCCGCGAGTGGCGAGCCCGCACAGGCTGTGACCTTGAGTGGTTTTCCGATCGCCAACACCGATGTAGCGCTCGTCGTCGATGAGTCAGTGGTCGCGGCCGATGTTGAGGCGGCGCTTCGCCAGGGTGCTGGCGAGTTGTTGGAGTCGCTGACGCTCTTCGACATCTATCGTGGCGCGCAGGCGGGGGAGGGCAAGAAGTCGCTGGCATACCGTCTCGCCTTCCGGGCCCCCGACCGCACCCTGACGACCGACGAGGTCAGCGCGCTGCGCGACCGAGCCGTCGCCGCGGCTGCCAAGGCCACCGGCGCCATCCAGCGCTGATCGGCCCTCGCGGCGAGCCCTCAGCCGTCGAGCCGCCTTCTCGAACTTGCCCGCCGGCGAGCCGAGCGGGGTCTGTGAGTGGGAGCGGGGCTATATCCCCCCATCCACTCACGGACCCCGCTCTGCTCGTCACAAACCCCGCTCCCCTTCACAAACCCCGCTCCGCTGGGCCCACCAGTGGTCATACCCAGATGCCGCGGCCCATGAGGCGGGCCAGGATTCTTCTTCTCGCTTCGCGGTGGCTGCGGCGTCCAGGGTTCTCGAGGTGCCGGGCGACGAATGGTAAGGCGTGGCCAGATCTATTGGTGCGACCTGGCTCCGGCGGTGGGGAGCGCGCCCGCCAAGCGTCGCCCGGTGCTGGTCATCTCCGACGATCGCTACAACCGCAGCAGGCTGGCCACCGTGATCGTCGCGACGCTCACCACCAACACGGGCCTCGCCGCCATGCCGGGAAATGTGTTCCTGTCGTCGACGTCGACGGGGCTGCCCCGCGACAGCGTGGTGAATGTGACGGCGCTCGCGACGCTCGATCGGCGATCGCTGGATGAGCATCCTGCGGGTGGAGTGCCCGAGCACCTCATGGATGAGGTCGATTCGGGCTTACGGCAAGTGCTGGGTCTCGCATAGCCCACAGCAACTGTGCATGAGATTGCGAAACTCTGTATACTCATGCGAGTGTCAATCAAGGTGGCCGTCGCCGGGGCGAGTGGGTATGCCGGGGGCGAACTCGTGCGCCTCCTGCTCGGGCACCCGCACGTCGAGATCGGTGCCCTGACCGCGAGCAGCAATGCCGGCCAGAGCGTGGGATCGGTGCACCCGCACCTCACCCCCCTGTTCGATGCCGTGCTCCAGGACACCACCGCAGAATCGTTGGCCGGACACGAGGTGGTCTTCCTCGCACTGCCCCACGGCCACAGCGCAGCCCTCGCGGCCGAACTGCCGCCGGAGGTCGTCGTCATCGACTGCGGCGCAGACTTCCGGCTCGAGAGCGAGGCCGACTGGACCGGCTTTTATGACACGGCATATGCCGGTTCGTGGCCCTATGGTCTGCCGGAACTGCCTCTCGCACAAGGCGATCAGCGCAAGCATCTCAAGGACGCGAAGCGGATCGCCGTCCCCGGCTGCTACCCGACCGCCATCACTCTCGCGCTGGCGCCGGCCCTCAAGGCCGGCGCCATCGCCCCGGACGACCTCGTCGTCGTCGCCGCGTCGGGCACGTCAGGTGCCGGCAAATCCCTCAAACCACATCTCCTCGGCTCCGAGGTGATGGGGGCCATGTCGCCCTATGGCGTCGGGGGTGGGCACCGGCACACGCCGGAAATCGAACAGAACCTCGCACGGGCCGCAGGGACGCCCGTGACGGTCTCGTTCACGCCCACCCTCGCGCCGATGGCGCGCGGCATCTTGGCGACGTGCACGGGCAAACTCACGGCCGGGAATACTGCCGAGGAAGTCCGCGCGGCCTACGAGCAGGAGTATGCGGACGAGCCCTGCATCGTGCTGCTCCCGGAGGGCCGCTGGCCGCGCACGAGCGATGTCGTCGGCTCCAATGCCGTGCACCTCCAGGTGACGGTCGATGAGCGGGTCGGACGAGTGATTGCCGTTGCGGCAGAAGACAATTTGACAAAGGGGACGGCTGGGGCCGCGGTGCAGTGCATGAATATCGCTCTTGGCCTCCCGGAGCTGACCGGCCTCTCGCTGGTCGGAATCGCCCCCTGAGCGGCAGGAGATAGATATGTCCGTCACGCACCCCGCGGGCTTCCGCGCCGCGGGCATTACCGCTGGCCTGAAAGCCAGCGGCAAGCCCGACCTCGCCCTGGTCGTCAACGACGGGCCACAGCACACGGCGGCCGCTGTCTTCACCTCGAACCGCGTCGAGGCCGCGCCGGTCACCTGGTCGCGCCAAGTCCTCGCCGACGCCCGCGTCGACGCGGTGATCCTCAACTCCGGCGGCGCCAATGCGTGCACCGGCCACCAGGGCTTCCAGGACACCCATCGGACGGCCGAGAAGGTCGCCGAACTCCTCGGCCTCTCAGCCGGCGATATCGCCGTCTGCTCCACCGGACTGATCGGTGAGTTGCTCCCGATGGATCTGCTGCTCGCGGGCTGCGAAAGCGCCGCTGCCGCCTTGTCTGGTAGCGGGGGAGCGGACGCCGCGACCGCCATCATGACCACCGACACGGTCTCGAAGCAGGCGCTCTACGAAGCCGACGGCTGGAGCGTCGGCGGCATGGCCAAGGGCGCGGGCATGCTCGCGCCCGGCCTGGCGACCATGCTGGTCGTCCTGACGACTGATGCCGTGGCCGATTCCGAAGACCTCGCCGCGGCCCTGCGTGCGGCCACCAGCCGCACCTTCGATCGGGTCGATTCCGATGGCTGTATGTCGACCAATGACACGGTGATCGCCCTGGCGTCGGGAGCGTCCGGCATACCCGTGCCTGGTCATGGACTGGAACGAGCCCTGACCGAGGTGTGCGCCGATCTCGCACTGCAACTGGTCCGCGACGCCGAAGGTGCAGCGCACGATATCCGGATCGATATCGTCTCTGCCGCAACGGAAGCCGACGCCTTGGAGGTTGGGCGCGCCATCGCGCGCAGCAATCTCTTCAAGTGTGCGATCTTCGGCCGGGACCCGAACTGGGGACGCATCCTCGCCGCCGTCGGCACCACCTCCGCGGCCTTCGATCCCACCGCGCTCGATGTCGCCATCAATGGGGTGACCGTGTGCCGCGCCAGCGGCGTCGGCGACGACCGGAACCTCGTCGACCTGTCCGCTCGCGATGTGCACATCGTGGTTCACCTCAACGCGGGGGAGGCCGCGGCGACCATCTGGACCAATGACCTCACGCACGACTACGTCCACGAGAACTCCGCCTACAGCACGTGATCGCGAGCAACCAGACCATGACCGGCGCACATCTGACCGGCACCACCAAACGGGCAGCCCCAGACGCCGCCGCGATCGCCGCAGCCCAGGCCAAGGCCGCGACATTGGCGGAAGCACTGCCCTGGCTCGAGCAATTCCGGGACGCGCTCGTCGTCGTCAAATATGGCGGCAATGCGATGACCGACCGATCTCTGCAAGAAGCATTCGCCCAGGACATCGCCTTCATGCGCTTCGCCGGCCTGCGCGTCGTCGTCGTGCACGGCGGCGGGCCGCAAATCAAGACGATGCTCACCCGCCTGGGGATCGCGAGTGAGTTCAAGGGCGGACTGCGCATCACCACGCCCGAGACCATGGACGTCGTCCGCATGGTGCTGACCGGCCAGGTCGGCCGGGAACTTGTTGGCCTGCTCAACCAGCACGGCCCGATTGCTGTCGGCCTCTCCGGTGAGGACGCGGCGCTCTTCGGCGCCCGTCGTCGTGGCGTCATCGTCGACGGCATCGAGCACGACATCGGGCTCGTCGGTGACGTCGTTGAAGTCAATCCGTCTGCGGTGCAAGACATTCTGGCCACCGGTCGGATTCCGGTCGTTTCGACCGTCGCCCCGGATCTCGATGCCGACGGCCAGGTCCTCAATGTCAATGCCGACACGGCCGCGGCCGCGCTGGCGTCGGCGCTTGGCGCCCGCAAGCTCGTCGTCCTCACCGATGTCGAGGGTGTGTATGCCGCGTGGCCCGACCGCGACAGCCTCCTGTCCGCAATGGACCTCACGGCGGCTCGGGATCTGCTGAGCAGGGTTGACGAGGGCATGATCCCGAAGCTCGAGGCCTGCATCGCTGCGGTGGAGGGCGGGGTTCCCCAGGCGCACGTGATCGACGGCCGTCAGCCGCACTCACTACTGCTGGAAGTCTTCACCTCCGAAGGCATCGGGACGATGATCGTTCCGGACACGGCACACTCCGCATCAGACGAGCTGCCGAATCACTCTGGGACACAAGGAGTTCAGCTATGACCGCCAACGCAGAACTCCTCGGCCGCTATGGCGATGCCTTGCTCGGCGTCTTCGGCACCCCGGCGCTCGTGATCGAGCGCGGCGAAGGCTGCTACGTCTGGGGTGCCGACGGCAAGCGCTATCTCGACCTGCTCGCCGGCATAGCTGTCAACGCCCTCGGACACAACCACCCCGAGATCGTCGGTGCCGTCTCGAAGCAGGTCGGCGAGGTCGTGCACGTCTCCAACTTCTTCACGACGCGAGCCCAGATCGGCCTGGCCGAGGCACTCCTGAAGGCCGCTGGTGCCCCCGACGGGTCTCGCGTCTTCTTCACCAATTCCGGCACCGAATCGATGGAGGCGGCGATCAAACTTGCACGTCGCACCGGCCGGCCCGGGATCATCGCCGCGCAGGGCGCCTTCCACGGGCGAAGCACCGGCGCGCTGGCGCTGACGGCCAAGGCGGCATACCGCGAGCCCTTCGAGCCCCTCCTCCCCGGGGTGAAGCACATCCCGTATGGCGATGCGGACGCCCTCGCCGGCGCGCTGACACCGGAGGTGGGAGCCGTTGTCCTGGAGCCTATTCAGGGCGAGGCGGGCGTCATCGAGCCGCCTGAAGGCTATCTGCAGCGGGTCCGCGAACTGACCCGCATGGCCGGCGTCTTGATGATCGTGGACGAGGTGCAGACCGGCATCGGCCGCACCGGCGACTGGTTCGCCTTCCAGTCCACGGGCATCGTCCCTGACGCCATCACGATCGCCAAGGGTCTCGGTGGCGGCGTGCCGATTGGCGCCCTGATGACCTTCGGGCCGGAGGTATCCGCGCTCCTCCAGCCCGGCATGCACGGGACGACCTTCGGTGGCAACCCGCTCGCCTGTGCCGCTGGGCTCGCGGTCCTCGCCACGATCACCCGAGACGGCCTGCTAGAGAACGCAATACGCGTTGGCGATGCCTTTGCCGCTGCTGTGGTGGCGCTGGAGCATCCACTGATCTGCGGCGTGCGCGGTCGCGGACTCTTGCGGGGCATTTCCCTCACTGAGCCGATCGCGCCCGCGGTCGCGACCCTCGCCCGGGACGCCGGGTTCATCGTCAACCCCGTGGCGCCGGACACCCTGCGCCTCGCGCCGCCGCTGATCATCACGGCGGCCGAGCTGACCACTTTTGTCGATGCCCTCCCCGCCCTGCTAGATGCCGCCGCGGCCTGAGCCAACTGACCCCACCCGAAAGCCGCTGATCTGTATGCCGATTCGCCACTTCCTCGCCGACGACGACCTGACCCCGGACGAGCAGGCCGAGGTGCTGCGCCGGGCCATCGCGCTCAAGGCGGCACCCTTCAGCGAGCGCCCACTCGAGGGCCCGCAGGTTGTCTCCGTCCTCTTCGACAAGCCGACCTTGCGCACCCAGGTTTCCTTCGTCGGCGCTATCACCGGCCTCGGCGGCTACCCCCTGGTCGTGGACGCCAAACTCGCCCAAGTCGGTGAGCGGGAGTCGATCGCCGATGTCGCCCGCGTCCTCGGGCCGCAGTCACGCGCAATCGTCTGGCGCACCTACGGTCAGGACCGGATCGAGGAGATGGCACGGCACGCTGGTGTTCCCGTCGTCAACGCCCTCACCGACGATTACCACCCCTGCCAGATCCTCGCCGACCTGCAGACCATCCTCGAGCACAAGGGCACCCTTGCCGGCCTGACGATGGCCTATGTCGGAGACGGCGCGAACAATATGGCCCACTCCTACCTTCTGGGTGGCGCGCTAGCCGGCATCCACGTCCGCATCGGGACACCCGCCACGCATCAGCCCAAGTCCGCGATTCTCGCTCGCGCGCAAGCGATTTGCGCGCAAACCGGTGGATCGGTCCAGGTGGGTGACGACCCGATCGCCGCGGTCCACGGCGCCGATATCGTCATCACGGACACCTGGGTCTCGATGGGTATGGAGGCTGAGAAGGACGACCGGCAAGGCGCGGGCTCGCCCTTCGAAAAGTTCGCCGTGACGCCGGAACTGATGGGGCTGGCCGACCCGGCCGCGATCTTCCTGCACTGCTTGCCCGCCTACCGCGGGTACGAAGTCGCCGCCGAAGTTATCGACGGCCCGCAATCCGTCGTCTGGGATGAGGCAGAGAACCGCCTCCACGCGCAGAAAGCGGTCCTCGCGTTCCTGCTCGAGCAGTCGGAGCAGGACGTATGACGGTCGCCACCTCCCGCGGTGCCCGCCAGCAGCGCATCAGCGACCTCCTGCATGAGCATGCGGTCAAGTCTCAGGTCGATTTGCTGGAACTCCTTGCGGCAGAGGGCATCGAAGTCACTCAGGCCACGCTCTCGCGCGATCTCGTCGAGCTTGGCGCGGAGAAGGTGCGAGTCGGCAAGGACCTGATCTATGCCGTGCCCGGCGAAGGCGGCGACCGCTCGGTGCGTCCGGCGCCAGAACGCGCCGAAGTAAGCCGGCGCCTCGCCTCCCGGTGCCAAGAACTGCTCGTGTCTACCGCCGTCTCGGCCAATCTTGTCGTGCTTCGCACTCCGCCCGGGGCCGCGAGCTTCCTCGCCTCGGCCATCGACACCGGTCAGGTTGAGGGCGTGCTCGGCAGCATCGCCGGGGATGACACGATCATGCTCATCACCGAAGGCGTGGCCGCCAGCGAGGCGGTCGCCGCTCACCTGCTCTCCCTGTCCGGGAAGGAAAGCCAGTGACCCACCACGACAGCGCCGACCAGTCGAGCGATGCGACGACTCAGGTGGGGGAGAAGCTCAGCCTCTGGGGCGGCCGCTTCGCGGGCGGACCGGCGGATGCCCTTGCGGCACTGTCGAAGTCGACCCACTTCGACTGGCGGCTGGCGCCCCACGACATCGCCGGCAGCCGCGCGCACGCGCAGGTCCTTGCCGCCGCCGGCCTCCTTGACGACGTGAGTCTCGCCGCCATGCTGGCGGGATTGGACGAACTCGAGGCAGATGTCATCTCTGGCGCCTTCACTCCCGCCGAGGACGACGAGGACGTGCACACCGCCTTGGAACGGGGCCTGATCGAGCGCGCCGGCGCCGATGTCGGCGGACGTCTGCGTGCCGGCCGCTCGCGCAACGACCAGATCGCAACCCTGTTCCGGATGTACCTCCGCGAGCAGGCACAGCACCTCAGTGGGCGCGTCCTCGATGTCGTGGATGCCCTTCTCGCGCAGGCGGATCGCCACCTCGGCGTCGCCATGCCTGGCCGCACCCACCTGCAGCATGCCCAACCGGTGCTGCTCAGCCACCACCTGCTGGCGCACGTCTGGGCGCTGCTGCGCGATGTCGAGCGCTTCGCCGACTGGGACCGGCGAGCCGACCACTCGCCATACGGCTCCGGCGCCCTCGCCGGCTCATCCCTCGGCCTGGACCCCGAGAAGGTCGCCGCGAACCTCGGCTTCTCCCGATCCGTCGAGAACTCCATCGACGGCACGGCCAGTCGCGATTTCGCCGCCGAGTTCGCCTTTGTCTGCGCGATGACCGCTATTGACATCTCCCGGATCGCCGAGGAGGTCGTGCTATGGGCGACCAAGGAGTTCGGCTTCATCCGTCTCGACGATGCCTACTCCACCGGGTCGAGCATCATGCCGCAGAAGAAGAATCCCGATATCGCCGAGTTGGCCCGCGGCAAGGCCGGCCGCCTCGTCGGCGACCTCACCGGCCTGCTGACGACCCTGAAGTCGCTGCCGCTGGCCTATAACCGGGACCTTCAGGAGGACAAGGAGCCGGTCTTCGATGCGATCGACACCCTCTATGTCCTCCTTCCCGCCTTCGCCGGGATGATCGCAACGATGACCTTCGACACCGAGCGCCTCGAAAGCCTTGCGCCCCAGGGGTTCTCGCTCGCCACGGATATCGCCGAGTGGCTGGTACGCCAAGGCGTCGCCTTCCGCATCGCGCATGAAGTCGCCGGTGCCTGTGTCCGCGAATGCGAAACGCGCCGCATCGAGTTGTGGGATCTGGGCGACACCGACTTGGCGGACATTTCACCCCACCTGACCCCCGGAGTGCGCGAGGTTCTCTCCGTCCCGGGGTCGCTGGCTTCCCGCGACGCCAAGGGCGGCACCGCTCCTGTCCGCGTCGCGGAACAGCTGATCGCTGCCAAGAACGCCGTCGCGCAGGCCCGGGCTCCCCGCTGAGTACGACATTCGGCGGGTTCTGGGCCGCCGAATGTCGTACTTTGCGAGGGTGCCCGAGGTTGAGCCCCTGAGTCGCAGCTTCTTCGCGCGCGACGTCCTCGAGGTCGCGCCGGCGCTGCTCGGCTGCCTCCTGATCAATGCCGGCGTGACCCTGCGCCTCACCGAGGTCGAGGCGTATGCGGGGGAGAAGGGTGATCCCGGTTCCCACGCCTTCCGCGGCCAAACCCCTCGCACCGCAGTGATGTTCGGCCCTGCCGGGCATCTCTACGTCTACTTCACCTATGGCATGCACTTTTGCGCCAATGTCGTCACCGGCAGCGAGGGCTTCGCCTCGGCGGTCTTGCTGCGTGCCGGCGAAGTCGTCGACGGTCACGACCTGGCGGCGGCTCGACGGCCGGGCATCCGCGAGCGCGACTGGGCTCGCGGCCCCGCGCGGCTGACCGTGACGATGGGCCTGGGCCGTCCCGACAATGGCGCCGACCTGTGCGGCCCCGCTGCGCAGCCCCGCATCCTTGCGCCATTAACCCCCATCGACCCCGCCACGATCCGCACCGGGCCACGGGTCGGGGTCAGGGGTCCGGGCGGGGACGGCACGGCATACCCCTGGCGGTTCTGGCTCGACGGCGAGCCGACCGTCAGCGTTTATCGTCCGGGAGTCGTGCGGAAGCGCGCGAGGTAGTCGGCGATCTCGCCCCGCACCCGGGTCTTGACGTCGTCGGGGGCGAACGAGACGTCGACGGCAGTAGTCGCCAGCTGCGCCAAGCCCGCCTCGTCCAGCTCGAGAAGCCTTGCCGCCGTAGCGTATTCGGCATTCAGCGTGGTGTTAAACATGGGCGGATCGTCGCTATTGATCGTCACGATCACCCCGGCATCGCGCAGCGCCCGGACGGGGTGATCCTCGATCCGCTCCACGACCCGCGTCGCCAGATTGGAGGTCGGCGAGATCTCCAGGGGTATGCGGTGCTCGGCCAGATAGGCCACGAGAGCGGGATCTTGTGCGGCCGCGATCCCATGACCGATGCGCTCGGCGCCGAGGTCGCGGATGGCGTCCCAGACGGTGTCGGGCCCGGTGGACTCCCCGGAATGCGGCACCGAGTGCAGGCCCGCCGCCCGTGCCCTCGCGAAGTGCGGGGCGAATTGCGGCCGGGGGACCCCGATTTCCGGGCCACCCAAACCGAAGCCGACGAGCGCGTCCGGGGCGTGCCTCTCGGCATACCCGATCGTCGCGTCGGCCGACTCCAAGCCGGCCTCGCCGGGGATGTCATAGATCCAGCGCAGCACGATCCCGTGGTCGCGTTCCGCGGCTCGGCGGGCGTCTTCGATCGCCTCCGCATACGCCTCGATGGGGATCCCTCGACGCACCGAGGTATACGGCGTCATGGTCAGCTCGGCATACCGAACCTGCTGCGCCGCAAGGTCTTTGGCGACCTCATACGTAAGCAGTCGCACATCCTCCGGCGTCCGGACGAGGTCCACGACCGCCAGATAGACGTCGATGAAGTGCGCGAAATCGGTGAACGTGAAGAACTCCCGCAGACCCTCCGGATCGGCCGGCACGGTTGGGCTCGGGTGCCTGGCCACCAGATCGGCCACGATCCGCGGCGACGCCGATCCGACGTGGTGGACGTGCAATTCAGCCTTCGGCAGGCCGGCGATGAAGGTGGTCAGGTCGGGTCCGGTCACGGCAGTGAGTATGCCGCTGCCCCGCCAATTCGCTCGCCCGACCATCTCGCCCTCGCCACCTTGTGGCCATGACCGAGCGCTCGTTATGGCCGCGCCGCACCCCGCGTATGGAGTTGCGCATCCCTTCGCTGGCGGACCTCGACCAGGTGCTGACCTGGCGCAACGAACCGGCCGTCACGCGCTGGATGTTGAGCACGACGGTCGATCCCGACTCCTGGCGGGTCATGGAGAAATGCGGAATGCGTCGTGAACAGCACGGCGTCCAGGACTCCTGGCATGCCGAGTTGGGCTGGGTCGACGGCTATACCTACGCGATCCTGGCCGAGGACTGGCGCGACAGGCTGGTGGCTGACGCGTCCGCGCAGCGGAGCGGCTAGCGTTCCGGGCATGGCGTATGACCGTGAGCTGGCCGAGCGCATCCGTGGCGCGATCTCGGGGGTGGAGGGCGTGCAGGAGAAGGCCATGTTCGGCGGCCTCGCCTTCCTCGTGGACGGTCATATGGCGATCGCCGCGGGCGGCAAGGGTCACCTGATGGCTCGGGTCGACCCCGCGGACGGCATGGACCTAGTCGAGCGACCGGGCGTCCATCTGATGGAAATGGGCGGCCGCTCGATGACCGGGTGGTTGCATGTCGACCAGTCCGCGGTGGACACCGAGACCGCCCTTAGCGAGTGGGTCGATCGCGGCGTGACCTATGTGCGCACCCTCCCGCCGAAGGCCGCGGCGAAGAAGCCCATGGGTCGCAAACCACGAGCTTGAAACCCCACGACGCGGTCCGCGCGCCGGAATCCCGCAGCCTTGGGTGCGAGCGCATGGCAGGCTGGTCGCGCTCCCGCGGCCAACGGCGGGGAGCACACACGGCATACGACCGAAGGGAACAACAAGCGTGAGCAACGTCCTCGATGAGCTGCAGTGGCGCGGAGCGGTGGCGCAGACCACCGACGAGACCGCCCTGCGCCGAGCCCTCGACGACGGGCCCATCACGGTCTATTGCGGCTTCGACCCCACCGCGCCATCCCTCCACTTCGGCAACTTCGTGCAATTGGTTGCCCTGCGTCGCATGCAGCGCGCCGGCCACAAGGTCATCTGCCTCGTCGGCGGCTCCACCGGCCTCATCGGAGACCCGAAACCCACCAGCGAGCGGGTCCTGAAAACCAAGGAGCAGACCGCGGCCAATGTCGCGCGGATCAAAGACCTGGTCCGGCCCTTCCTCGATTTCGATGGCACTGATCCCTCGTGTGCCCACCCGGCGACGCTGGTCGACAACTTGGACTGGACCGCGCCGATGACGGCGCTCGACTTCCTGCGCGAGGTCGGCAAGCACTTCCGGGTCAACCAGATGATCAAGAAGGAAGCTATCTCCGCGCGTCTGGAAAGCCAGGAAGGGATCTCCTACACGGAGTTCAGCTACCAACTCCTGCAGGCCCTGGACTACCTCGAGTTGTTCCGGGCCTATGGCTGTGCCCTCCAGATCGGTGGCTCCGACCAGTGGGGCAATATCACCGCCGGCGTCGACCTCGTGCACCGTGTCGAGGGGGCGACGGTCCACGCCATGACCTCACCACTGCTCACGGACGCTGCGGGCGTGAAGTTCGGCAAATCCGAGGGCAACGCCATCTGGCTGTCAGCGGACATGACCAGCCCCTACGCCTTCTACCAGTACTTCCTCAACATCGAAGATGCCTCGGTCATCACCTTGTTGAAGGTCTTCACCGACCGGACCTCGGCGGAGATCGCCGATCTCGAGCGGCAGGTGGCCGAAGAACCCTTCCGGCGCGCCGCTCAGCGTGCGCTAGCCGGGGACATGACCACCCTCGTCCACGGTGCCGACGCGACGAAGGCAGTACTTGCCGCCTCGGAGGCCCTTTTCGGAAAAGGCGATCTGCGATCGCTCGATGCCGACACGCTGCGCGACGCGACCGCCGAGTTGCCCGGGGCGAGCGTGCAGGTGGGTATGACGCTGACCGACGCCCTCGTCGCCGTCGGCTTGGCCGACTCCCGCAATAGCGCGCGTCGCACGCTGGCCGAGGGCGCGGTCTCGTTGAACGGGCAGAAGGTGACCGATCCGGAGCAGGTCCTGTCTTCCGAGGACTTCTTGCACGCAGCTGTGGCGGTGCTCAAGCGGGGGCGCAAGGCCCAGTTCGCGGCCCGCAACTCCACCGATGACGCCAATCCCACTGTGGCGCAAGAAGATTGAGCAGCTGACAAGGTCAGGACGCGCCCAGACACAGGGCCGATTTGCACGATCAGAGAAATGTCATCTACTGTTTTCCATGTCAGCCCGCAAGGGAGGAACGGACGCCACCGCAGGAGCGATACTCCTGACGAAGACGGCCGGTCCCACGGACTGAACGCCACTCTGAAGGCAAGGATCCCGATCCACACCTTCACGCCAGATCGGAAACCAAGCCGATTTGGAAGCAGCCGAAAAGGACTGCTAGAGTAGTGAAAAGCCGCGCAGATCCAAGCGCGTCTTCGCACCGGCCGGCTCACCTGCTGATCAGCAGAGAGCGGATGACGGAGTTGACGCCCAAGCATGGGTGCGGTAAGCTAGAACGGTTGCCCCAAATCGAGATCAGGTCAAAAGACCTGGGTCGTTTGGTGCGCGTCCGAACCTTGAGAACTCAACAGCGTGTCAAAAATCGATGCCAATAACCTCGTCGCAGGTTGGCGCAGAAGCGAGCTTCAGCTCGACGACGGCCACACTGCACGAAATCCTTTTGGTTGACAACGATCATCTAGCAATAGCTAGTTGTTCTTGCTCAGTCAGTTTTTTACCCTTCGTGGGTTAGAGATTTCCGGATGGCTTGCCATCCGGGCTCAAACATCAACGGAGAGTTTGATCCTGGCTCAGGACGAACGCTGGCGGCGTGCTTAACACATGCAAGTCGAACGGTGACGAGGAGCTTGCTCCTCTGATCAGTGGCGAACGGGTGAGTAACACGTGAGTAACCTGCCCCAGACTCTGGAATAACAGTTGGAAACAGCTGCTAATACCGGATACGAGACGGAGCCGCATGGCTACCGTCTGGAAAGTTTTTCGGTCTGGGATGGACTCGCGGCCTATCAGCTTGTTGGTGAGGTAATGGCTCACCAAGGCGACGACGGGTAGCCGGCCTGAGAGGGCGACCGGCCACACTGGGACTGAGACACGGCCCAGACTCCTACGGGAGGCAGCAGTGGGGAATATTGCACAATGGGCGAAAGCCTGATGCAGCGACGCCGCGTGCGGGATGAAGGCCTTCGGGTTGTAAACCGCTTTCAGCAGGGAAGAAGCGAAAGTGACGGTACCTGCAGAAGAAGCACCGGCTAACTACGTGCCAGCAGCCGCGGTAATACGTAGGGTGCGAGCGTTGTCCGGAATTATTGGGCGTAAAGAGCTTGTAGGCGGTTTGTCGCGTCTGCTGTGAAAATCCGGGGCTCAACCCCGGACTTGCAGTGGGTACGGGCAGACTAGAGTGTGGTAGGGGAGACTGGAATTCCTGGTGTAGCGGTGAAATGCGCAGATATCAGGAGGAACACCAATGGCGAAGGCAGGTCTCTGGGCCATTACTGACGCTGAGAAGCGAAAGCGTGGGGAGCGAACAGGATTAGATACCCTGGTAGTCCACGCCGTAAACGTTGGGCGCTAGGTGTGGGACTCATTTCACGAGTTCTGTGCCGCAGCTAACGCATTAAGCGCCCCGCCTGGGGAGTACGGCCGCAAGGCTAAAACTCAAAGGAATTGACGGGGGCCCGCACAAGCGGCGGAGCATGCGGATTAATTCGATGCAACGCGAAGAACCTTACCAAGGCTTGACATATACCGGAAACACCTAGAGATAGGTGCCCCGCAAGGACGGTATACAGGTGGTGCATGGTTGTCGTCAGCTCGTGTCGTGAGATGTTGGGTTAAGTCCCGCAACGAGCGCAACCCTCGTTCTATGTTGCCAGCGCGTAATGGCGGGGACTCATAGGAGACTGCCGGGGTCAACTCGGAGGAAGGTGGGGATGACGTCAAATCATCATGCCCCTTATGTCTTGGGCTTCACACATGCTACAATGGCCGGTACAAAGGGCTGCGACACCGCGAGGTAGAGCGAATCCCATAAAACCGGTCTCAGTTCGGATTGGGGTCTGCAACTCGACCCCATGAAGTCGGAGTCGCTAGTAATCGCAGATCAGCAACGCTGCGGTGAATACGTTCCCGGGCCTTGTACACACCGCCCGTCAAGTCACGAAAGTCGGTAACACCCGAAGCCGGTGGCC